>Ga0247834_1000625_pt1 | contig 67838 bp, 54 predicted proteins | sample LaCruzMarch2015__8_FD_187118 | JGI IMG/M metagenome (GOLD analysis project Ga0247834, IMG submission 187118) | Freshwater microbial communities from meromictic Lake La Cruz, Castile-La Mancha, Spain - LaCruzMarch2015_12m | ecosystem: Environmental > Aquatic > Freshwater > Lake | place: Spain...
AGGTTGGTCGAGCGAAATCAATGGACAGGAAACTCAGGGAGCCTTCGATTATCGCTTGAAAGATGCCGCAACAAGGTCTGGACGGTTAGTTCCGGAGATTGGAGAGCCGGTGTTGCTCCCCACCAGTTGCTTCGATCGTTCCCGTAGGTCATCGATCCTCCATGCTGCCTTCGATCTGCATCGACCACCGGATCGGGGTCATAAACGCCGAGCGAACGACGGAGGCGATCGATATCCTCCAGGTTTCCCGTCAGGAAAATCCAAGGCGACAACCCTGGCTTGTTTTCGATGCCATTTTTTGCCATGTAACTCGACAATTGTTCGGGAGTATCGCTATTCGGCTCGATGGAAATCGAAATGAACGTAATGTCATCAACTCCTTTCGCGGCCAATTCATTTCGAACCTTGCGAATGTTTCGGGTCATTCCAGGGCAGATTCCATTGCAAACCGTGTACATGAAATTGATCACCACCTTTTTCTCCGTCACAAGGTCATCTCGAAAAAGGATGGATTTGCCTTCGTGAGTCATCAGTTCTACATTGCTGATCCGGGCCGAACGCTTGAAGCGAATCTCTGAAACAGGCAATTCTGAATTCGAGACCTTGACAGGATTCGCTGTATCCTCAAACGCAGGGAGATGGGGCGCATCGGAATCCGCCGAGTCCGACAATACGGTCTTGTTCCTATCCGACCGCCAAAACCCAAACGCGACTGGAAAAAACAAAATGCAGATCCATAGCATGATCTTCCCAAAATGGTGCGACGAACCAAAACCTCGTTGCAAATACCCTAACCGACTCATAATTGCTTGTGCCTTGAGAAAAACCCGTTGATGATGATTTGTTGAGATCAATCGAATTTACGCATCGACGATCGATTACCCCAGTGAGCGGTCATAGCGGACCGCTCACGCTGGGGATGTAGAGGTGATCACGAATTGCGGAACAGAAGTACCGACTAGACAGTGGCGAAATTCATCATCATTCGCATATCTTCGTGCTCCATGTTGTGGCAATGAAACACAAATGGACCCTTGAAGGTGCGGAACTTCATAAAGATTTCAATGGATTCATTGCTTTGCAGGATCGTCGTGTCTGATTTGAAGCTCTCCCATATGGGAGGTGGGGTGCCATTAATGGATTGCACCTGATGTGACTCTAAGTGTATGTGCATTGGATGCCACCAACCTCCAGCGCTATTTTCGAAAATCCATCGTTCCGCAGTGCCCAGCTTAATACTGGCGTCGATGCGATCTGGATCATAGAGAAGATTATTGGTGGACCATGCCCCGTTGGACCTGCCCAGCTTAAAGGTGCGCGTTTGTACAATCTCGCTCTCCAGAATCGGTATGTGAGGACGAAGAGCCGTACCCGGAGCAATAGAGACGTCACCCTTAATCGCTTTTGTACCGACATCAAACCGAATCAGGGGAACCGGACGCTCAGCAATCCCATCGGGCCTCCGACCGTCGTCCTGTTCTAGGATGTTTTCAAAGTAGAGAGTTTTCGGCGCGTTCGCGAAGTCGATGATAATATCCGCTCGCTGTCCCGGTGCCAGCATGAGGGAGTCTCTCTGCATCGCAAAGGGGAGAAGCCACGCATCCTTGCCAATTTGCAAGAACGGCGAACCGTCGGACAATCGGAATTCATAGAATCTCGCATTGGATCCGTTGCACAAACGAAAACGATACTTGCGCTTCTCCACCAACATCTTCGGTTGGACCTTGCCGTTGACCGTGAAAACGTCCCCAAGGGCTCCATCATGATCCAGCATATCGTAATAGAGAGTACCATCCGAGTTGAATCTCTTGTCGCAAAAAATCATTGGAATGTCATAGGCGCTAGCTGGCAAAACTTTGCCGATCAATGACGTCTCCAGGTCGTCATACCCCAAGTAGAATCCCGCTAAACCGAGATAGGAATTGGGACCCGTCAGGTCCATTGCGTGGTCGTGATACCAGCAGGTGGAAACCGATTCACTGTAATCCAAAACATTACCTTCCTTGGGAACGGTGTTGGGATAGAAATAATCCCGATCTTTTCCGATCTCTGTGTAAAACGTTGGAAATCCGTCCGCATGAGACGGATTGTGGCCACCGTGCAAATGGACCGATGTCTCCACATTAATATTGTTGGTAACCCGAACCACGAAGGGTTGGCCTTGCCTCGCTTTGAATGTTGGTCCAGGAACACTACCGTTGTAGGCCCATACCGGCGTTTTGACCCCTGGAATAAACTCGTGCACGGAGGGGGCAATGTTCAGGCGGAATAATTGCAGTGGATACTTAGCATAGGAAGCTAGATTTGCGAACTCGGGTGCAATACCACCAAAAGCGCTACCAGGCACAAACGGAGGATTCGCCTTGCCTTTGATCGTCGATCCTGTCAAAGGGGTGATGGTAGGCGGAATCGGAAGTGACGCTTGGAATGGAGTATAAGGAATCGTCGTCGGCGGGCCACCTTCGAAAGATTGAAAACTATGAACTGCTCGTGGCACCACGAGTCCACCAAGAGTTGCCATGCCAGCGGTGCTTAGGAAATTACGACGATGACGAAATGAACGTCCATGCTTGCTCGATCTCATTCAAAAACCAATCTCTTCAAAAAAAATTAAAAATAATAACTTGATGGTGGGAGCTAGAGAGGACGCCTCTCGAGTTCGTTTCATCCAGCATCAAGACGAGTATCACGGTGCAGATCGAGTGAATGCAGTGTATGTGCTCGCCAAGTGTACAAAACTTAATGGTCCGCCAATTATTTTCGAAAAAATTAGTGCGAAGGATAATTCGTGAATACCCCTTATTTGGAATATTTTCCGAGTTTGTTTTTCAATGGCGCATGTCAGCTTTTGCGAGGACCCAGAAATCGCGATGAAGTGCAATAGGAGAATTTGGGGATTGCTTGGTAAGCTAGGAAGTATTGGGGAAATAGGTAACCATTTTTCTCGCTTTGGAGTCAAATCGCATGGACGCGAAAACACTTCTGTTGACGGAAAAACTGGAACTTTGTTTGAAGGAGGCTGCTGCCCTCGCTACAGCCAATCAGCAGATCGAGCAAGGCGATCGGATTCCGCATTTCGACGAGATCGAACAGCCTGCCCATCAGCTGGGCAAACGCCTCAGTAGTTTGGTCTAAACCGAGTGCACCCGCGAGGTAGCTACCAAAGGGCTCAACGATGCTCCTTGTCCTAGCTGTGGGCGAAAGTGTCGCGTAGCCACAAAGGTACGCGAAGTTAGCTCCATCGATGGCGCGATGGAGCTAACCGAAACCGTTGCAAAATGCCGTCGATGTCGACGGTCTTTTTGTTGCAGCAGTACTTTACGGGCTCATGGGGCCATCCATATACGCTAGCGGGCCGATTCCACTTTTGCTTCGGTTGGCGTTTCGGTTGAGTCCCCGTACGTTGCGTTAGGTTCCGCGCTGGCGCGGTCCTGGCCCCGGTTCGATTCCCGCTAGTTGGCCTTTTGCGGACGGAAAACACCGTCGAGTATTGAATACAAAGGGTTTTCGGATGGAATGGCCAAATCGCGATTGAGAAGTTGGAAGAACTCGATCATACGGTCGGCTTTGGCTTTGAGGATTTGATCGGTCTCCAGCTTCGCGAGAAAGAGCAGGTCGCCTCGCCCTTCATCGGCAACGCGCGCAGTCATCATGCGGCCGAAGAGCGTGGCCCGGTCGTCGGTGGCGATGTTCATGCCGTAGGGTTCGGCGAAGCCTTGCCACTCGGTGTTGTCTTGGGAGAATCGGAGTTGGCTAGGGCCGTTGAGGGTTCCGGGGCGGCCGACTTTATAGTGGAATCCTTCTTGGTTGAGACTGTCCCAGTTGGCTCCGTAGATTGGGCCGCCTTCCTTGGAGAACTCCTTGTCGATCAGGTGGAGCACTTCGTGGTGAATGGTGCGGCGGAGGAAGTCGATAGATGCGGTTTTGGTCGGATCAAAGGTGCGTAGTCCATAGGCGAACGAGGGCTGGGGCAACCAGCTCATGCCTTGACCGGCGACACCTGAACGCCGGAAGTCGAAGGTATCAAGGATGTAGAGGTTCTTGATGTGGAGTCGCTTCGTGATCTGCTCGGGATACATCCCTAAATTTTCGCGGGCCATGCGGATAAATGTCTTGAACTCATTCAGTTTCTTGTCGGTGAAGTAGGAGTATTCGAATCGAACTTTGACTGGCATCGGTGGCGCTTCGGAACCGGGTTCCCAGAGCACAATGAAGCCCCATTGCTTTTCCATCGCCTTGATATCGGCTTGGATTTCGGCGTCGGCTTTGATCTTGTCCGTGCTATGTGCATCGCTGAGGTCGTTGAGACAAATGACACGTTGCTCCTCTGGGATGACCGCGAGTGCGGTCCAATAGGCTTCATCGAATTGCGGATCGAGCGATGTCATATAAGACTTCACGAGGTTGATGCGTTGCATCAGCTTTGCGTCTGTCTTGGCGCACTTGGTTAATTCTGCAAACTCCCATGCATCCCAAAGCAGTTTGTAGAGGACTTCGCGACCATTGCTCGCTCTGGTGAGACGTTTGGCGGTTTCGTTTTCTAGATTCAAGTCGTCTGACTCCAGCGTCTTCCAATGGGTTAGACCAATGGGTGATTCCGGATCGTTCCCATTCGCGAGGATGGTAGTGAAGAGTGTCTGATGGAGATAGCCTCGGCCAAGGACTTCGATGGTAGCAGTCATGGTCGTCGGCACGGTGACGAGCATCGAGTCGCTGGTCTTCTCTGCGATAAACGTTGGTGAGTAAGCCAGTGTGTTACCTTTGGCTGTCTTAGAGATGTATGCGTTCGCGAGCACCAGATTCTTAGGGCCATGCTTCTTCATGAAACCTGCGGGGTAACGATTCAACTCCGATTCCATCCAAGTTAGAATTTGGAGCGTGTTGTCGAAATGCTTTGGCTTGAGCGCGGTCACGATGTAGTTCTTGGCAAAGACTGCATCGTCGGCGCAAGCCAACTTGAGGGTCGCTCCAAAGCTGGTTTGGAAGCGTTGAACGGCTGCAGCGAACTTTGGATCTTGTTCGATCGAAGCACTGGAAATGGCATGTCCGCTTTCCTCCTCAGCTTGGGCGGTCCCGGGCGTCTGCGCCAACGCGGAGGCTGCGAGAGCCAGTGCGGCGGCGATTGCGAGATACACTTTGAATCTGCGGATGCGAAGGAGGGAGGCAATGAGTGAGGGTGCGTGTTTCATGGATGGCAGTTTACCAGTTGGCCCCCTGGACTGAAACGGTCGACGACCGGTCATCGACCGGCGATTGATTGGGTGCATTTTCTTTCAATTCGCAACGAATTCGACTTCCTCGATGGATTCTTGTCACACTTCGTGTTTTGAATAGTGTTATGATCTTATGGATAGCCCCCCCGATCCCCACCAGAGCTTGCCAAATGCTTAGATACCCAGGACTACAAAACTTCCGCATTTCTGAAAGTTTTTCACGCCGTAGTTTGCTAAATATCGGCAGTTTGGCGGCGCTCGGTACTGCAGGCGGCTGGACGTTGCCGTCTTTGCTAAAAGCCGAGAGCGCGGCGGGGATAAAGAATAACCCCAAGTCGGTCATCATGATCTATTTGGTCGGTGGTCCGCCGCATCAAGATATGTTCGATTTGAAACCCCACGCTCCAAGAGAGTTCGCTGGTCCCTGGAAACCGATTGCAACCAGTGTTCCTGGCATGGATATCTGCGAAGCATTCCCGCGACTCGCACGAATGGGGGACAAACTGACGATCATCCGGTCCCTGGTTGGTAACCAAGCGGATCATGATGCCGTGCAAGTTTTCAACGGGCATCACCCAAAGAACCCCAAACCATCTGGTGGGTGGCCGCAGTTCGGTTCCATGGTTTCCAAGGTCCAGGGGGCTCACACGCCTACGACACTACCGTTCGTAAGCATGTGTTATCAATGCACACACGGTCCTTATAACGAACCAGGCCCTGGTTTTCTCGGAGCATCACATGATGGATTTCGACCGTTGGGGCCAACTAAGCAGGATATGGTTCTAAATGGCATGTCGTTAGATCGGTTGGGCGACCGGGTATCGCTTCGGAGAAGTCTTGACAAACTAAGACGAGACATTGATGCAACCATGAGCATGACCGCCATGGACGCTTTCACAGAACAGGCGATGGGAATCCTTGGTTCGTCGAGGCTTGCAGAAGCCCTTGATCTTTCAAAAGAGGACCCCAAAGTTGTTGAACGCTATGGCAAGGGTGATCCAACCCTATTCATCGATAGCAATGGAGCACCGCGCGTACCGCAAAGTCTATTGGTAGCTCGCCGCTTGATCGAAGCGGGAGTTCGGGTGGTCACTTTGAATTACAGCAAGTGGGACTGGCACGGTGGCGTGAACGCCGAGGGGCGTGCCAACAACTCAATCTTTGTGCGAGAACAAGAGGAGTTTCCTATTTTCGACCAATGCGTGAGCGCGCTGGTGGAGGATCTTCATCAACGCGGTCTGTCCGATGACTGCGCGGTGATTGTCTGGGGAGAATTTGGGCGAACTCCGAAGATCAGCAACATTGTGGGGCGCGACCATTGGCCGCAGGTTAACTGTGCATTGATGGCTGGCGGAAGAATGAGGCACGGTCAGGTAATAGGAGCAACAGATCGCATTGCGGGCGAAGTGATTTCAAGGCCGGTCACCTATGGCGAGATCTATGCAACTCTGTTTCATCATTTGGGAATCAACGTCGATCAGACCACAATCACCGATCACAATGGTCGCCCGCAATACTTGGTCGAAGATGACGGCAAGATGCTACGGGAACTGATCTGAGTCCCGCTTAAGGCGAGCGGCAGACTGAAAACTACCAATCATAACCCGATACGTAAGCGAGGAATTGCAAATACGGCTTTTCTAAGACGTAATTCAACTCGATCCATCGATTCCCCGATTCTCTTCCAGAGTTGATCTCCGACCACAGTTAATGCTGGGTTCATTTTACTCCCCCTCAATAGTTCGTCTAAATATACCACAAAACGTCGAAAACCGCCTGCAAGGAGCCGGGACGCGGCCAATGCGTGTATAGCTAAGAGGACGTCAACCCGCCAGGAGCGAACAAGGTTGCGAAGTGTTCGGCGGATCGTCTTGCCAACCGAACGCACTGCGGGATACCAACACCATCGAATGCATTTCCGATCAAATCAAGCGTTGGATCTTGTTTGAGCAACCCGCGAATAGTTGCCATATGCTGCGTGTGACCGACCAAGTATTGTGGCATGGCTTCGTTCCAGCGAACAAGCGACTGCCATCGCGGCAAGCTGCTGGCACCAAGCAATTCCTCAACTTCTTTCTTGGCAATACCGAGCAACTGATCATCGCTTTTTTCGAGCAATTCGGGGCGAACGGCACCCCCCATAAAGACTCTTGCCAACACAATGTCATCCGGACATCTGCCTTCGTATTTTTCGCTCGCAAGGCTGATGGCCAAACAATCTCGACGTTCGATTTTAGGGACCACGATACCGAAGCAAATCGCGTCGGGTCGGATTTCGTGACGCTGGATGGCTAGAACCGCAACCGCCGAGGATGCATAAGGAATTCGCTCTAGATGGGTCGCTATCTTGTTGTTGCAAGTTCGCAGAAGCTTCGCGGCTTGAGGACTTGGCAATGCCAAACATACTCCATCATAGTTTGCCGATTGGCTTGCGCTTTCTCCCGCCTCGCATTTCGAAGTGAGTGTCCAAGTACCATCGGCGTTTTTTTGCAATGCACGCACACGGTGTTGGAACTTGATTTCAACCTTGAGCTGTGACGCGATCGTTTTGAGCCACCAGCTCATGCCCTGCTTCGGTGCAAGGAATTGATCGTAGCGAGCGCCGGTTGCTTGCCGAGCCGAATTTTCGGAACGGCTTTGACTTTTTCGCTTGGCCAGTGCCGCCTTGATGAGTCCGCCGTATTCTCGCTCCATAGCCACGAACTGAGGCATTGCCGCTTGCATGCTCAAGGTTTCAGCCCTGGCGGTAAAGATACCGCCTACGATAGGTTCTACTAGACGGTCAAAGCATTCCCGCCCGAGCCTTCGAACAGCAAAGGACTCAACGCTCTCGTCCTCGGTGCTAGGGCGAGGTTTCACGAAGTACTCCCCGAGCATTCGCAACCGACCAGAAATGCTTAGCGTCTGAGTTGAGAGAACACTAGACAACCGGGTAGGCTGCATCAACGAGAATCCTGCTGGGATGGGTAAGACTTTCCCGTTTCGTACAACTTGTGCGATACGATGTTCCATCTTGGGCGCAATGAACTCATCTCGGATCCCCATCTCGCTCACAAATTGAAGCGCGTCCGGTACCAATGTTGCAAAATTGTCCGCTCCCAACTCGACCAATAAGGAATCGGCGATGGTTGTTTGGATCACCCCCCCAACATCCCGTCCGGATTCGAAGACGTCCACGTGGGAGTTTGGAAGCAACTTCTGAAGGTACCAAGCGATGGTAAGTCCGCTGATGCCAGCACCAACGATCGCGAATCTTGGATGGCTGGAACCCGGCAAAGCTTGATTGTGGAGCATTGACTCTTGTTTCGTTGGAGGAAGCGCTACTGAACCGAAACCCACATGGTTGGGCCATACTCGTTCAATCCGCCGGAAGCGTTGATCGTTAGTCTAGCTGGAATTAGGAAGAAACGTTAATGGTTGGCATCTCAATTTCTTTCCGCTGCGCGCTCGCGGTTTGTTTTGCTAGAATATTAGAATAGAGGTCGTCATCAACATCGCGCTACTAGGGCGAGCAATACTCCTTTGTTCAGTGAGGCAGTTTATGAAACTCGGGCCATTCCTTTTTTGTTTTGCGACACTTTTGGGTTCGACATTCTCCATTGGGGATGATTCGCTAGAAGCAAAAGTGAAGCGGGTCATCGATGGCGATTCCATTCTTGTGACGGATAGCAAGGAAGTGGAGTACGAAGTGCAGTTGGAGGGAATCGATGCTCCCGAACTCAAACAGGACTTCGGCAAAGAGTCGGCCAACGCGTTGACCAAATTGCTGAAAGGCAAATCGGTCAAGTTGACGTGGGGGAGCAAAGACACTTACGATCGACTCCTTGCCCAAGTCTATGTCGAAGACATGCATGTCAATATGGAAATGATTAAATCAGGCATGGCCTGGCATTTCAAACGATACAATAAATCCGAAGAACTAGCCAAAGCAGAAATGGTTTCCAAGGAAGCAAAGAAAGGTCTTTGGGCTCAAGAAATTCCCGTCGCGCCGTGGGACTTTCGCAAAGAAACCAAGGCTCCCGATAAGCCCGAAAAAAGGTAATTGCGTTTTGGGTTCAATCCAAGCGAACGTGTTGACGCAGGATTTCGAACAACACGATCGACGTGCTAACAGATACATTCAAAGAATCGATCTCGCCATGCATTGGAATACGGACCGCTTGAATCTCTTGCCTGTTCCACTGATCGCCAAGTCCCTCGCTTTCGTTTCCAACCGCGATTGCGACCGAATGTGGGTACTCCACTGCAGTATAGGATCGATCGGCGTCGACGCGGGTTGAGAACATTGCAATCGAGTGTTCGGTCAACCAGCGTTGGACTTGATTTGCCGAACCAATCGCCATGGGAACCCGAAACAACGCACCAAGACTTGCTCGTATCGCGTTGGGATTCCAGGTCTCGCTCACTGGATCGCTCAGCAGTACCGCGACAACTCCCGCTGCATCCGCGGTCCGCATAACAGCCCCAAGATTTCCAGGTTTCTCGATTTGGTCCAAAACGAGAAAACACGAGGATTTGCCGTCTCCGAATGTTTCACCAATGCGTTCATCGAGCGTTTCAAGGGCCAAACTTGGTTGCCGCGCGATCGCGATGAGAGATTCCTCGCGATCTCCATACTGAAGCTTGGCCATCGCGGGTTTGGAAAGAACATTGATTCGGATTTCAGGGACGAGCTTTTGCCAATCGAGAATCAAATGTCGATGGGACTCATCATTGGATTCCGCCAAGAAGAGCTCGGTGCATTCGATTCCTCCAGCAAATGCATGTCTCGCGGATGAATCCCCATCGATGATCATCAAACCGCTATCGCGACGTTCGCGGGCTTCGCGGAGAGAATTGGCTGCTTTGATGCGCTGGTTGCTAGGACTCGAAATGGATTCTATCGGCACTTGAATTTCCAAAGTAAAGGTTGGGTGCTGGTTGTACTGTCGCAAGTCCGGTGGTAGCAGGCACGTTCCATGTGCCGTCCGCAATTCAAAAACCTTTGGTTTTTGAGGCTACGGCACACGGGAGTGTGCCTGCTACTTTCCAGCGATTCAATAAAATCGCAGCCTCCCAAAGTGAAAGCGACGGGCGTGGGAGCTTGGCAAATGGTTATCTTCGTAAAAGTTGAATCAAATCGTCTGTGGAAAGTTTGGCTGCCGAGTGTGTTCCATCCAGTATGCCGGCCACCAAATCGCGCTTGGATTCGTGAAGGCGGAGAATTTCTTCTTCGATCGTATTTTGGGCGATAATACGATACACCATGACCGGTTTATCCTGTCCGATGCGGTGTGCTCGATCGGTTGCTTGGTCCTCGACGGCAGGATTCCACCACGGATCCATGTGTATCACATAGTCAGCGGCGGTCAAATTAAGTCCAGTACCGCCCGCTTTTAGCGAAATAAGGAACGCAGTGGCATCGCCGTTTTGGAATAGATCGACCTGTTGCTGCCTAGCGGCCGCCGGTGTTGATCCATCTAGATACTGGTAAGTAATCTTTTCCTGATCCAGCATGTCACGGATCAAAGCTAGATGTTTCACGAATTGACTGAAGATCAAAACACGGTGCCCTTCTTCTTTCAATTGCAAGAGTGTCTCGGACAACTGTGTCAGCTTGGCCGACCCCTCTGTCCAAGTATCATGCACAAGTCCTGGATGGCAAGCGATTTGCCTGAGCCTCGTTAACAGAGCCAGGATGCGGAACCGTTGATCTTGAATATCGGGGAGTTTGGCAATCGAGTCGACTTCTCCGAGGGCGGACATTCGAACTTGGTCATAGATGGCTCGTTCGGCAGGTGAGAGTTCAACCACCAAATTCATCTCAGTGCGTGGTGGCAAATCCTTGAGCACTTGCCCTTTGGTTCTACGTAGGATAAACGGAGTCAACCGAGTGCGGAGTGCGTTGCGTCTGTCATCGTCATTCTCCTTCTCGATGGGGCTCGCGAATCGATTTCGGAACTGATCCCATCCACCGAGTACGCCGGGCGAAACAACGTGAAACAGACTCCACAATTCACCCAAATGATTCTCGACCGGTGTTCCCGTCAACGCAACTTTCCACTTGGCTGGAATCGTGTTGATGGCTATGGAAGTCTTGCTGCGGCTATTTTTGATCGCTTGGGCTTCATCCAAGACCATCGATCCCCATTTGACTTTGGCTAATCGGTCGGCATCGCGGAGTGCGAGCCCATAGCTGCAAACGACCACTTGGTTGGGTCCAACCGAATCGAGGAAGTCCGATCTATCGGTTTCGCGATACATACTAGCTGTCAAGTCGGGAGCAAATTTTTCGACTTCTCGCATCCAGTTGAAACAGACCGACGTAGGCGCAATGACAAGGGCTGGGCCGTCGGCAGCTCGATCCAATAGGACCGCGAGCGTTTGAATGGTCTTGCCCAGCCCCATGTCGTCTGCCAGGATTCCACCGACACCCCATTCAGCCAGGCGGCGCAGCCACTTGAAGCCTTCGAGTTGATAGTCTCGCATTGTCGCTTTCAAGCCCGATGGCAACGAGGGCTCCAATTTCTCAGAGCATTCGAGTCGTAGCATACACTCGTTCCAAGCTCGACTTGAGTCCACTTGGATGTGTTGTTGTATGGCCCGGAGCGCATGCGCCGATGTTTTGTCGAATCGCAATGAGCCACGTTCTTGGTTGATCGAATCATCCAATTGTTTGAGGCTATTGCGCAGTTGATCGGAGATGCGAGCCCAACCGGCGTCTCCTACTTTGACGAACTCGCCCCGAATATCCGCTGAACTTGCATCTCGCAATCCCTCGAGCAAGGCGGCGATATCCAACGTTTGATCTCCCAGTTTGCATTCGCCGGTCAGATTGAACCAATCTCGTTTTTGCGAAATGCCGACACGGACATTGTTGGCAGAAACCGTTCCAAGGAACTTGAGGGGTTGTTCGGATGCTTTGTCCCAAAGCACTTCCAACGGGTGGCAAGTCATGTCCGCCATGCTCATTTTGTCGGGCGCGCCCGGTTCAAACGCCTGCAAACGGTCGATCAAACCAAGAGCTTCTTCGAATCCTTGGACGGTACCGTCCGCGCTGACATTTCTAAGCCCAAGCCTTTTCATGACACTCGATTGCAATTCGCTTTCTTGGCTGACTTGTCGAACGAGTTGAACCGTATTGCCGTTGTCAGTTGATTCGTGAACGAGGATGCCTTGGCATGGCTTAAACAGCCGGTTTTGCGAATCGCGAACGCGAATCCCGTAGTCGAGCGCACCATCCTTGCGAGATCGCAGGACAATGACCGGCTTAACGGTTTCTCGGATCCAACGGCCAGCGATCGACTCCTCTATTTTTAGGCTGACAAGGTGTCGGAGTTTCTTGGCCTGTTCGACCAGCGGCTTTTCGTGAACGTCAGAAACCGGATCTGCTTTCAATAGCTGTCGAATGACCGTGGCCTGAGACTGAGAGCATGGAGCAACCCCAATTGTCTTGTTCTTTGAGTCGATTTGCACGATGGAGTTTTCCACAAGGATAAGGCCGCACTTGTCGCCGTTGGAATTGCTCGTAGTAAAGCGGTATTGCGAGTTTTCCTTCACCAGATTGACAAGGACGTCCGCATGTTTGACGGTGGCTGGCTCGCCGTCGAGCTGAACGTTGGATTCACCGATCAGTTCCGTTAGTGCCTCGTGAGTGTGTAGAAAGTAGGAGGTCGAGTAGTGGTCCGAATGTCCCTTGATGGCTCGGCGTACTCTTTTATCGGCTTCGGAAAGATTGAGATCTTCTTGAAAGAGGGCAGTTAGCTTTGTTTTCTTCCCCTTGCCATAACCGCCTCGCTTGAGGGCGGGTTGCAGGATCGCATCTATTCGCAAACTGTTGTTCTCGGTACAAACATTCCAGGCAAGGCGAGATGGTTCGCGAGAAACAGTCGTTTCAAGTTCCTCGTGGTTGGATTCGGTAGCCGCGATCATGGTCAGATTTTCGAGCAACGACAAAACTTCCTTCCCATTGTCGAATTGGAAGATCGTCATATCCGGCGAGCCAGACTGGAGTTTGCCACTATCAACTCGCTTGGACAGGTAGGATGAAGGATTTCGCAATTGCTCAAGGATGTAATTCACAAATCGGTAATTGTGTAGGCACGCGTTCAATCCGTTCGACATGCGGCAATTGCAGCCCGCTGGGGTCTCTTGTCCGTCGTTACGAGCGAATACAAAGAATGAATCGGACCCAGTCTTAAGTGTTCCAACTATGGTTCCGTTGGAGTAGACGTCCTTAATCTCAACGGTTCCCTTACTTTCCAGCATCCTGGCTCGCAAATGTAGGGGGAACATTCGTTCCACGGAGACAAAGCGTTCCAGCCACTCGTCGTGAGGCCGAGCGAACAGTGGAGGGGCCGGTTTTTTGGACCGTACAGGCTCGACTAAGCTTGAAATGCGGGGAAATCCGGATCGATCTGCGGAAGTTCCCCTAGACGAATCGCCCATTAGAGAGCGCAGTAGTTCCAAAGGAGAAAGTTGACGGGGACGTTTATTTCTGCGAGACATCCATTGTTTCCATTTTTGTTGAGTGCATTCCTGCTCATTTTGGAAGATCAATACTTTATCAAGAATTTCCGATCGTTGCAGGTCTCATTCCTAGTGCCACTAATTGGAATTATCGTCGCACAGGAGACTACTCGTTCCCAAGCTCTGCCTGGGAACGAGTAGTAGTGGAGGCTCCTGCCTCCCGAGTTCACAATTAAGGATGCATTTCGGCGAGGCGGAGCCTCGCTTGCATTGAGTTACCAGGCAGAGCCTGGTAACTAGATTGCACAGTGCAACAAAACTTACAGGGCGTGGGGAGCAAGATCCAAAGATGTGAGCCAAACCGAACGGAACCCCTCCCTAAAGTGAACTTCCTTCACTATAATTGAGTCTGCGTTTTGGACGTGGAACAAGCCCGTCGCGTCAAAACTTCATTCATCCACCGATCCATGCATTTCCAGACCGCCAAACCGATGTCAGTGATTATTATCCCCTACCTAAATTAGGCCTCGGGGATCCATCACGCTTGCATTTACGTGCGGATTAGAAAACAAAACCCCTGATGCCTAACCGAGGGCTTCAGGGGTTTTTTCGTTACAAAATCGTTTCCCAAGAACAAGCAATCACCACCATGTCGGCTAGATCCATCCACACCTACGACACCACCTTGCGCGACGGAACACAAGGCGAAGGAGTAAGCCTTTCCCTACAGGACAAATTGAATATCGCCGTCCGACTGGCGGAAATGGGGATCGATATGATCGAAGGGGGGTACCCGCTGTCCAACGAAAAGGACACTATGTTTTTCCAAAAGGTCCGGTCGCTCCCTTTGGGACAAAGTCAGGTTTGCGCTTTCGGAATGACTCGGCGGCGCGGTGTGGCTGTTCAAGACGATCCCGGTATGAAAGCCTTGGTCGCTGCACAAACGCCCGTGATCACGGTCGTCGGCAAATCGTGGGACTTTCACGCAACCGACGTCTTGGGCGTGTCCCTTCAAGAAAATCTCGACATGATCGGCGAAAGCGTTGGTTTTCTGACCAAGCATGCTCAAGTCGTCTACGACGCTGAACACTTTTTCGATGGCTACAAAGCCAACCGCGAATACGCCTTGAAAGCCATTCGATCGGCCGCAACCTCAGGCGCCAAGTGGATTGTCTTTTGCGATACCAACGGCGGCGCTTTGCCAGAAGAAGTCGCAGCCATTGTCACCGACGCTCGCGCTTCCTTGGCCGATTGCAAGGTTCGATTGGGTATCCACTGCCACAACGATGGAGACCTTGCCACGGCAAACTCTCTTTCCGCAATCGATGCTGGTTGTGAGCAGGTCCAGGGGACCATCAATGGTATCGGTGAGCGTTGCGGCAACGCCGATTTAGTGACGGTTCTGGCCAACCTTCAATTCAAAAAGAAGGGTTATTCGGTCTTGGGAGGCCGATCGCTTGAGCACCTAACGGAATTGTCTCGCTATGTTTACGAAACGGCCAACTTGCAGTTGCGAAGCGGTCAACCGTTTGTAGGACGAAGCGCATTTGCGCACAAAGGTGGAATGCACGTGCATGCGGTCAACAAATTTGCTCATACCTATGAACATATGGATCCCGCCCTGGTCGGCAATGAACGCCGTATCCTTGTGAGTGAACTCTCCGGACGCTCCAACATCGCTGCACTTACGGCGGACCATCAGTTGCCAAACGACCGAGCAGTCCTCGACAAGATCTTGGCCGATGTCGTTGCCAAGGAGAACCAGGGCTACCAATACGAAGCCGCAGAAGGCTCTTTTGATGTGCTCGTCAAGCGGTGCATAGGAAGCTACGTTGAGCATTTTCAAACCATCAAATACCAAATCCTGTCCGGCGACCTGGATACTTTGCGAAATCAGACATTCGCCGAAGCGATCCTCAAGATAGTCGTTCAAGGGGAAACACGCGTCGAAGCTGCCGAAGGACATGGACCTGTGAACGCCTTGGATGCGGCTCTTCGCAAAGTACTCCTCCCTTTTTTCCCAATCCTCGAAACGATGCACTTAATCGATTTCAAAGTCCGAGTCGTCAATGGCGAAGCGGGCACCGCCGCTCGAATTCGAGTCAATATCGAATGCGCTGACGGCAAAGATACTTGGCGAACGATCGGCGTTAGCGAAAACATCATTGAAGCCAGTTGGCACGCACTCGTCGATGCAGTCGAATACAAGCTCAACAAATGAACCCATCACGCCCCACTAAGTACGACGCATCGAGTCCTGCCACTATCCCGCACTAACCTATATTCAATCCAGTTGATCCAAGATGAACGCTGAACCAAACGAAATTCCCAATCGCTTCGATTTTGCAACGAGCGCAACGGAGATTTATAACCAATGGCTTGAGCACGGCTGCTTCAACGCGGACGTCGACAAGACCAAAAAACCGTTCACGATCGTTATCCCACCTCCCAATGTTACCGGTGCTTTGCACTTGGGACATGCTCTCAACAACACCCTCCAAGATATCCAAATTCGGATGCACCGTATGCAAGGTGACGTGGCGCTGTGGATGCCGGGGACGGATCATGCCGGTATCGCCACCCAGGCGATTGTGGAAAAAAGATTGAAAGAGGTCGAAAACAAAACGCGGCATGATCTCGGGCGCGAAAAACTTGTCGAACGCATCTGGCAATGGAAGGAACAATACGAAACCCGCATCCTCGGTCAGTTACAGCGGATGGGTTGCTCGTGCGATTGGCGTCGCACACGGTTCACTCTGGATCCGCAGTGCGCTCGGGCAGTCCGCTCCACGTTCTTCGATCTGTTTTCTAAAGGGCTCATCTACCGCGGCAAGCGGCTAGTCAATTGGGATACGTTTTTACAAACAGCCGTTAGTGACGACGAAGTCAATCCCGAAACGGTCAAGGGGCATTTCTGGCATCTTCGATACCCTATCATCGCGCCGAAAGCAGGCGAACCGACTTTCGTTACCATCGCCACCACACGCCCAGAGACGATGCTGGGTGATACGGCTGTCGCAGTCCATCCCGATCCCGCTGCGGCACTCGATAAAGCTGAGAAATTGCTGCGAGAAAAACTGCAAGCGGCTAACACCAAAGACCAAGCGGCCATTCAATTGCAATTGGATGACCTCGCGACTCGAAAACAAGAACTCTTGCCTCAATTGGTCTTGCTAGCCAACATGGCTCGCGATGGACGCAAGCTACGATTGCCATTGGTAGAGCGCGAGATCCCGCTTATCACCGATTCTTGGGCAAAACCGGAGCTCGGCAGCGGAAGTGTCAAGATAACGCCGGCCCACGATCCGAACGATTACGATGTTGCACTGCGATGCTCGCTCCCGATGCTCAACATTATGAATCCCGATGGAACCGTCAATGAAAACGGAGGTCCCTATGTCGGCTTGAGCATGCCTAAAGCGAGAACCAAAATCGTTGCGGCCATGGACGAACTTGGCTTTCTGGAAAAGACGGAAGACCGTGAGATCGATCTCAAGCACAGCGATCGGAGCAAGACTCCCATCGAACCTTACTTGGCCGACCAATGGTTCGTTCGGATGGAGCAACTTGCTCAATCCGCCATGGATGCCGTTACCAGTGGCAACGTGAAAATCTTCCCGACTCGGTATGCAAATGGTTATTTGGATTGGTTGGGCGAAAAGCGAGATTGGCCGGTTGGGCGTCAATTGTGGTGGGGACATCAGATTCCGATCTGGAGCAAAACCTTCGAGGCGGCTGCCGATGCGCAATCGCTTCAATTCAAAATCGAAGCGATGCCAGAGCGAACGGCTGGATTGATCAGCGTCTCGATCGAGGAACCGGCGACGGTTCACGTTTGCATTCGGGACGAAGATGGAGGCCTAGACGTCAAGCTCCAATCGTTGGGACTCGTTCGGCAAGAGGATGTTCTCGACACTTGGTTTTCGTCCGCGCTGTGGCCGCATTCGACCTTGGGCTGGCCCGAACAAACGGCTGACCTGGAGTACTTTTATCCGACAAGCACTCTCATTACTTCCCGAGATATCATCACTTTGTGGGTCGCTCGCATGGTACTGATGGGACTCAACAACGTCGGCAAAGTGCCTTTCCGCGAAGTTTTCATCCATCCGAAAATCCTCGATGGCTACGGCGAGACCATGTCCAAAAGCAAAGGGAACGGAGTCGATCCGCTGGATGTGATCAACAAATTCGGCCCGGACGCCTTGCGATTTGGACTCGTTTGGTTGTGCACCGAAACCCAGGATGTTCGGATGCCGGTCCAGTTTGAATGCCCGCACTGTGAAACGTTGGTCAATCAAACCAAAGAGAATCGACAACAACCGACAGTCGCTTGCGATAAATGCGGCAAGAAGTTTTCGACCCAGTGGGCCGAAGCGGACAAAGATAAGGAAAATCCGAAGGCACCCGTTGTCAGCGAACGATTTGAAGTGGCTCGCAATTTCGTGAACAAGCTTTGGAATGCCTCGCGGTTCGTCATGATGAATCTCGACGGGTTCGAGCCGACGAAGGTGGATTTTCATGCACTCCCTTTGGAGGACCAATGGATTCTGTCGCGATTGGCAACGGTAACCAAGACCATGCAAATGGAATTGCAGCACTATCGGTATGCCGAAGCCGCTCGCGCGATCTACGACTTTGCTTGGGATCATTTTTGTTCACTGTATGTCGAGATGGCAAAACCTCGACTGCAAGATCCTGCGGCAAGACCTCTCGTCCAGCAAATTTTGGCTCACTGTTTGGATGCAATGTTGCGTTTGCTCCATCCGATTACGCCGTTCGTTACCGAAGCGATTTGGCAGCAATTGGTTCGTTTCGCGCCTAATCGTGACTTGCATTCGACCAAGGTCGCCAGTCCGTGGATCATTCGTGCGGATTGGCCAGCGGTTCACGAGGAGCATATCCGTCCTGAAGTGGAACGTCAGTTTGCGCACTTTGTGGATTTGGTTGGAGCGATTCGCGAGATTCGTTCGCGACAAAACATTGCTCCCAAAGCGGCAATCCAATTTTGCGTGCGATGCGAACCCGCAATGGAAAACCTCCTTGCACCGATGGCGAGTTTTCTACAAAGCATGGCGGGAGCGACAGCGACGCAATGGAGCAGCTCACCAACACTCCCCTCCATCAATGCCCAAGTGGCCATCGATCAAATGGATGTCTATGTCGATTTGACGCAATTCATCGACGTCGATGCTGAGATTTCTCGCAACGAAAAGCTACTGAGCAATTTGGTGAAACAGATCCAAGGCAAAGAGGGCCGTCTATCGAACGAATCTTTTGTAAGCCGAGCACCAGCGGATATCATCGCCAAGGAACGCCAGGCACTGGATGAATTGGTTGCCCAACGAAATGCAACAGAGCTAGCAATCGAAAAACTCAGGCGGCTGTAGTTCGACTGGTCCTCGCCAATAAAGTAGAAAATCGGCAGCTTGAGGCGAGCGAACATCGCACAATCGTTCGTACGCCTCAAGCATGCCAAAACCCTCCTGGGGGTGTTTCTTGCTGTGGTATCGTCCGTTGCTACCGTTCTCGATGGCTAATTAGGAAGAACAGAAAAAGTCCGCTCAGACCGAAAACTTTACCTGTTTTACTAAGGCCAACACCGCCCGTTTGCCGAACCACAACTCACACCAAGTTAACTTGCATTGCTGACGAACCATCGTTAGAAGTCATCTATCGAATCGACTTCCTCGTTGCTTCGAAATGATAGCAAACCTGATTGATACGCAAACGGAGGCAACGGACTGCCGTGCTGTTTCGAAAAGACAATTCCATCAAACCCAGCTTCTATACCCCAATTGCTCCAGCAGTTATTTTGGGGACAGGTGCGTGCATACTCTTCTACGGGTTGATTTTTGCGGGCCCGCTCAATTTTGCATTGTTGCGTCGCTACTGCTTGTGTCACCCGGTCGCGATTGCAACCACCGGACTATTTCTGGTGGCTTGTGTGGCGCTCGCCTTCAAATGGGTTAGTGCCCGCCAACAACAACGCTTAAACGACCAGGCAGCATCCGCTCTCGATGAGATTGCTATCAATCAATCGGACCTTAAAGAATCTGCGACTGGTGAGAAAAAATCGCAATGGTTCAACACCCTTTGGCAAACCCAAGGCAATGCCGTTTGCGAGTGCTGGTTAGGGCAACGCGTTTCTGCGATCTTGCAGCGACAACTGAAACGCAAGAACACGAGTCACCTGGACGACGACCTGCACGAACTCTCGGATCGCGATGCTGATCGACAGCATGACAGTTATGGTTTGATCCGAATTGTTACATGGGCGATGCCCATGTTGGGATTTCTCGGTACGGTACTTGGAATCTCGGACACGCTCGGCCAAATGGACGCACAAGCGTTGGCCAGCGGTTCCCAAGACGCCATGAACAGTTTGACGGCTGGCCTGTATGTGGCCTTCGACACGACGGCGATCGGCTTGGTGCTGACGATGGTCGCCATGTTTATCCAGTTCGGAATCAACCGAACCGAGCTAGTTGTTCTCAATCAAATCGACGCTCGTGTTTCTGAAGCGATGCATTTCTGCCTTACCGAGCAGGAACGGGTAAATGACACGAGCAACATTGAAGCGACGCTGCAACATATCACCACCGAGCTACTTCATTCGGTCGAGCAAATCGTTCGGAAACAAAGCGAACTTTGGCAGCATACCATTGGGGCAGCGCACGGGCATTGGCAGAACCTGACAAGCACGTCTGCCGAGACGCTGCAAACTGCTTTGACACACGCCATCGAATCGGCCATATCCAAACACGACCAATCGTTGAGCAATCACAACGAGCAGATTGCTCGTATTCAAGCCGAAGGTGCCGTGATGATCGATTCCCGATGGCAGCAATGGCAAACCACGCTTTCGGAACAGGCTCGGTCGGTTCATCAACAACAACGCGACATGGCTCAGCAAACCGAATTGCTGCATGAGCTCATCGAAAAACATGATGCCGTTCGAGGAATGGAGCCACCTCTCGAAGCGATGCTCCAACGCTTGACGAACGTGGACCGTTTTCATGATGCTGCAATTTGTCTAACCGAAGCTGTTGCAGTTCTTGGAACCCAAATGGAACGTTATGGCTACCTGGGTCGCAAACCAGCTCGTCAAAAGTCAGCCATGGATGACAAAGCGGTTTCCATGGACGAGACCGCAACGGATGACGATGGACCAGAGACATTGCCGTTGAAGAGGCGAGCAGGATGAGTCGTAGCAAGCGACGTAGCGACAACACCGCGCCTGCTTTGTTTCCGTTTTTGGCGGTTCTGCTGTGCACAATCGGCGCACTGGTTCTCATCTTGGTTATTACGGTCACAAACTCGCACGCGTCAGCTCGACGCGACGCGGAATTGGCCATGACCGAAGTGAATGACACGTCCGACATCATGGAAGTCGTCACGGATGAGCTTGCTGCGCAGCGAGAAAACTTGAAAACCAAAGTCGAACGTCGTCGTCGAGATTTGGCAGATATCGAAGATCACATCATCCGACTCAAAAAGAACCTTGAGCAACTCGCCGATAAAATCGTGCGGATTCAATCAGAGGCCTCCAAATCAGAATTGTCCATATCTGAGAAGGCGGAAAAGGTCGCCGAGCTTCGCAAAGAGATTGATGCAAAGAAACTCGACTTAATGAACGAAATCGACAAGCAAAAGAAACGCAAGCCCGCGTTCTCGGTGATTCCTTATGTCGGGACCAACGGAACATCCAGACGCCCCGTTTACTTGGAGTGCACCAAGGACGGCGTCATTGTGCAGCCCGAGGGCCTACTCATTTCGCTGAACGATCTAAAGCCACCGCTCGGACCAGGCAATCCATTGGACGCAGCACTTCGGGTATTGCGTTTGGCTTATCAACAAAGGGATACGACGTTCGGTATCACCCAGCCGCCGTACCCGTTGCTTTTGGTCCGGCCCGATGGAATTCAGACTTACGCGCTCGCTCGCGAAGCGATGAATGGATGGGACGACCAGTTTGGTTACGAATTGATCAATGCCGATATGGACCTCAAATTTCCCGCAGGAATACCGGGTCTTCAAGAGCAACTCGTTGGCACGATCGACACTGCCAAACGCCGACAACAAGCGCTCATCGCATCAATGCCGCGCGGTCGCCTCGCACCGGACCGCGATGATGACTGGGAAGCCATCGATTCCGCGAGTAATTCTCAGGCCACAGGTTCAAACGGATCGTCCCCCTCAGGTTCGCCTGGCTTCGGTGGTTCCGGCGGTTCCGGCGGCTTCGGCAGTTCCGATAACGTTGCATCTCCAAAATGGCAGCTTGTGCAAGGAATGGCAAACTCCCAAGTGTCTGGTGCTATCCAACGAAATGGGATCGAGTCGGAAAATCCTGCGTCACAGGCCAATCCAAACGGCCAGCGAAATCCCCAATCCCCCTTTGGAGCGACGGGGTCGCCTATTGCGGGGAGCACCGACTTGAGCGGACAGTTTGATGTCAACGCTAAACAAGGCCAGAACGGATCGATGACTCCATTGCAAGGGCAAACACCGAACGGGCAAACACCGATCGGGCAAACACCCAACGCAATCGACAAATCCAACGCGAATGGCAATTCTGCGGCAACGCAGCGCGACGTTGCCGCCGCTGCTCCGAGTAGTTCAACTGGCAACGCTCCGTCCATCAGCGGCCAAACCGCTTCCAACACTCAGCAAGGTGGTTCTGGCAGCAGCGCGATGGGAGCCAAGAATGCATCGAGCAGCAACACCCAGTCTCAACAGGGTGCAAATGCATTCTCGTCAGGAAGTGCGACCGGAGAACCTTCAAACGCCATGCAACCTGCTGGCGAACCAAAACAAAACGCTTCCCTTTCCGTGAGCAAGAACATGTCGAGCGGAACATCAGCCAAAACGACCGCCGCACCCAAAGCCAAGCACGTAAATCCGGACGGAGATCTGAAACCTATCTCCGTCACGGCGGGACGAGGTTGGGCCGCATCGCGAGCCGAGGGTAAAGCGACACCGGTAAGTCGTCCAATCAACGTGATCGCGCTCAAAGATCGTTGGTTGCTGCGTTCGGATAGTAGCGTGACCTCGTTCGATGCGAGCATCACCATGGAAGACGGCCCACAACAGGCTGGCACTCAACTTGCCACCGCGATTCGAAAGCGAGTCGACTCGTGGGGGCTTTCGTTACCAGGCGGATTTTGGTCACCTACCTTGACGATTGAGGCAGCAAACGATGCGCAGCAAAGCGTTGATCGACTTGAGCGATTGCTTGAGGGTAGTGGCGTCGAAATCCGAGTTGTGCCGTTGAAACTTCCCAACAATCGTTAGGAGTCGTAACAACATGAGTAGACGCCATCGCGAAGAAACTCAAATCGGTGAAGACTGCTTCCTCGATACAATCGCTAACCTCGTTGGCATTCTGATCATCTTGGTTGTGATCGTAGGATCAAGAAGCTATGCGACGGCCAAAGTCGACGCGGAAGAAAAACTGCGAGACCGCATCGATCAACTTGAAACACCCTTGGAAAAAACCAAGCAATTGGATCGCGATCTCCAAAAGCAACAAGACGAATTGCGCAACTATGATGTCGAAATCGCGTACCGGGACGCCGAACGCATGGCTATCGTCGATCGTGTAACGCTAGCCGAACGCATTGCCGAGGAGGAGATGAAGGACATCGACCTGTCAACTCGAGACAGCATCGAAACCGAGATGGAGATGACCGAACTTCAAAAACAACTCTCCGACCTGATGAAGCAACAAGGTGATCTGCAAGGAGTGGAACGATCGACAGCCATTTTGCAGCATTTGCCTACACCGATGGCCAAGACCGTTTTCGGTCGGGAATTGCACGTCATGATTCGCGGCGGCTCATGTGTTGTCATTCCTTGGGAACGATTGATCGAAGCGTTGAAGAGCGAGGCTAGACGCTCGGCGGAACGCAACTCACAGAAGGATCGTTTTGTCAATCAATTGGGGCCGATCGATGGATTCCTGATGATCTATGGACTCAAGAGCCAAAGCGGTGTCATGTCCGATGGCGTGAACACGAGACTTGGACGAACCATTGAGTTGGAAAAATTTGAATTGGAACCCACCTCGGAAGTGGTCCGTGAAAGCGTCGACCAAACGCTCAGAACGGGTGGCCGACTTCGCGTCGAACTCTCGACAAGTGTTGCCCAGCACACCACAGTTACCGTCTGGGTCTATCCGGATAGTTTCACCGAATTCCGCGCATTGAAAGAACGGTTGTTTGCGGAAGGATTCTTGTGCGCGGCACGCCCGCTCCCGTTCAACATCCGAATCGGCGCATCCCCCAGAGGCTCCGCAAGCACGGCACAATAAGCGATTCGGAATTGTTGGCTGGATCTATCGACTTTGAAAGAGACTCTTTATTTCCTTGCCAGTCTTGCGCACTTGAAATGCTGCAACAATCATGGACACGCCTGCGACGATCGCAAAAGCGCCAAAGATTCGCACGAAGAATAAACCGGCAGCGAACGGAGCGAAAAGCAAAATCACTCCGAAGGCAATATCCAGAATGCCGCCTAAGATCAGCCAGCCTTCGCCTTGAATTTCCTTGCGATCTCGAATAGCCGAAACCATTTCCACTATCCCGGAGAGGATAGTCCCGATGGCAACTAAAACCACTAAGAAAGTTGTCTCGAAAAACGCGATGATCATAGGATTGCCGATCGCAAAGAGCCCTAACAAGATGAGCAGGACCCCTCGCACAATCGCCCACAGTCGCGAATCGGTTTGGCCCGTCAACCCAATGTAGATGGCGGAAACTCCGGCGACTAACAAGTAAATCCCGGCAATTTGTGCGAAGACTACCGTTGTAAGAAGTGGATTCATCAAAGCGTAAACCCCCATTACGATCAACAGCACACCCCGGAGCAAGACCAACCACCAGAGGCCTCGAACAGCTCTAGCAAGATCCTCTCGAACATCAATTTTTTGATCGTCGCTCATTGCAAATCACATTAAAAGGAACTTGTAAAACAAAAGTTTAAGTACAATACAACGCAGTCCGACTACTGTAAAGCTCTGAACAAATTGCGGCCTCGATTTCTCATAATGGAACGACTCCAACTCCAGACGATTACACAATGTGCTTAACCACTGCATGGGCATTCAACCATGCTACAATGCGTCCCCGAGGCATCCACGGCTTCAGAACATATTTCACTTCTATTTTTATGACAAGGTAATCATGACTCAATCGGAATACACGCCTCGACGAAAATTTGTTCTAGGCATGGGGTTGGCTGCAGGAGCGGCGAGCATCGGCTCCCATTCGACATTGCGGGCCGCAAACGAAAAAGAACCAACCCTCGAGAAGCCCGATGACATTTTGCAGCGGTTGATCGCAGGTAATCGGCGATTCATCGATGGAAAGACGAATTTAGTTTCTCGTACACCTGCGGATTTTAGCAGGGATGTCCTAGGCCAATCCCCCCCTGCGATCATTTTGGGATGCGCTGATTCTCGGGTCCCGCCTGAGTTTGTGTTCGATCAACCCATCGGCCAACTCTTTGTATTGCGAGTAGCGGGGAACATCGTAGGATCGGGTCCCATTTTGCAGGGGAGTATCGAATTCGCAGTAGCTGAACTGGGTGCACGACTCATCATCGTGCTGGGCCATAGTTCTTGCGGTGCTTGCAAGGCGGCCATCGAACACATCGAAAACAACGATGCGTTGCCAGGTTCGATCGAAGGGATGGTGGACTATATCCGACCAGTCGTTCGCAATGTAAAAGGAACTGTTGGAGACAAGCTGGTGAATGTCACAAAAGAGAACGCACGTCTTGGCGCGAAGCGTCTCGAGACAGCTGGTCCGATTCTCCCTGGATTCATCAATCGAGGTGAGTTAAAAGCGGTTGCCGCGTACTATGAATTGTCGACCGGAAAAGTCGAATTCCTTTAAATCCAGGGCTAATCCTTAGGGAGACAAATGACAACGACTGAAACCCAGCCAATTTCTTTGACGAGTAGAGCCGACGGTTCACAGCCATCGGCGCGAAACTGGACAAAATTGCTCCAACGGTTAGCTATTTGGGTTGGCTTTCTGGTCCTCCTTTATATTGTCCGCGACTTTTTTTTCACGGCCTTCATGACGTTCCTGATCTGCTACTACACTCTACTGGTAGTCGGCATTGGAATGCGGCGATTGTCCCCCGACCGTGAGCGGACTTGGCTGAGACGACTGTTGACCATTGGTGTGTTTTTCTTTGTTCCTGTGTTGTTGTTGGGAATCGGAGTCCTGATTTCGCCGCATTTCGCCGCGCAGGGCCGGCGGTTGAGCGGCTGGATCCGCTACGCAAGCCCAGAAACGGAAGCGGCCCGACTGCTCGAAGATTTCGTCGGCCCCGTCTTGTTTAATTCGGAGTTCGGCAATCAAGATACGCCGGCATATCAAGAGGCGTTTGCAGAGTACCGTGCGAAAGGTGAGCTCCATGCTTTAGAGTACTACCGGTTCCCCAGTCTCGAGGCCTGGGTGGAGGGGAGTATCTTCGTTCCGATCGCGGACGAAGAGCGGGAGCGAATCCGATCCTGGTTGATTAGCGAGGGGGCGTCCAGCCAAGCCTTTGCCGAGTGGTTTATTAGAGAGAAGGCCCCTGAGCTTGCCGACCAAGCTCAGCTCGAAGTCCCAAAAACAGGTCGGCCCGCGAAGAGTGTCTCGTCTCTGGTCAGGGCTGCCGTAACGAGTTCCCCCGCGCAATTGCTGGACATGCTTCGCCGCGACCCGCCGGAGCTCGAAATATTGCGCAACCAGTGGATCGAAGATACCTTGACGAACAAATTCGACGAGGCTAAAGCTTCACCCGCCTTTGTCGAGCAACTGCGCAAGGCATACGATGATCAGCGACAAATTTCTCCACAGACAATCGCGTATTCCTTCGACGAATATACAAAACTTTCCAAAGCTCGTCATTTAGGGCGAAAGGCCTTTGCCGACGCTCTGGATCAGCTCAAGCCACCGCCTGTCTCGGAAGAGCCAGCGGCCAAGGAGCGACGTTTGCGGTCCGATTTTGAATCGGCGACAAAGCACGATCCGGATTGACACGAAGCCGAATGCTTCTGCAAGCGACTTGGGGCCCGGGCGTCGGACGGTATCTCAATGACCTGGCAGGTCAGCGACTTGACGGGCAAGTCAACCCGTTGACCGGCGAGTTTCAGTTGGTAGACGCGACAGGCTTCAATGCAAGTTACGAACCATGGTACAACGACCACTGGTTGTCGAACTTCACCTACTCGAATATCAGCGTCGTCAATAACGCCGGTCAACCTGGTAACACCTACGATTCAGCGGAATATATTGCTGCGAGTTTGTGGTGGATTCCACTACCGCGATTATCGCTGGCCGTCGAGGTTATGTCGGGCGAGCGCAAAAATCTGGACGGGCAGTCCGGGAGCGTCCAACGATTCAACAGCATGGCACAGTATAACTTCTAAACGCACCGCACCATCGCTCTACGATTGTGTTCTCGTCGGCAATGTTGTGAGGGATTTTGAAGCCGTATCGACAGTTATGCGAGCGGCAGAATGCAGTATCACAACCCGACGCGTAAGAGCGTTAGCGAGGGGCAGACCGTCCCTCGCTAACGCGTCGGGTTGGGATTAATGCGGATTAGATCAGCAGTCTCCGAAGCGGGGCGAGGGGGAGAAAACGCGTTGGGGGTCACGCAAATCCATTGGGATTTCGAGTCTTGCGTGCTGCGAAATGTGGGTAAAGATGAGGCGAGACGCCCATGCCACTTTCGAATACCCCGTCTCACAATCCACTAAAGCAACGAGCCGTTACGTATCGGGTTATTGTCCTCATCAAGTGAGCTGGACCCTTTCTTGGTTCCGTGAGCTTGAGTGATGATACCCAATCCGACACAGAAGACCGTGGTTGCCATGATCAGGATTCGGTTGCTCAGAAAGTGCGGAAATATCTTGGTCTTTCCCTCCAACACGGTCGCCATTCCGGAAAGGAGCGCATAAATGACCGACGCTGCCATGACTCCGATGAGGGCACCGACGATTAGATGAAGGACTTGTGATCGCCAATGCCCGAAATCCGAGGAAGCAATTCCGACAGCAATACCCAAGGGAGCCAGCATAACGGCCCATCGAACCAAGGAATAAATCATTGGATCTTCGAAGTCTAAATCGGGATGTGCCTCGAACCAATGCCCGATCCAACCAGCCGATGCGCCAGCGATGATCCCCAAAGCGACCCCAATTCCCAGACCTATCCATCGCCGATTCTGATTGGTGTGTTTTCCTAAACAAACTGCGATTACTCCACATGTAACAGCGGAGAAGATAGCGAAAGCGATCATGTCGCTGGCGCGTGCAGCAGCTTTGAGCTCTAGCGTTTGTTCCGGGGTTACGACGATCGATGTCCTCGCCGTTTCGGATGCAAGAACGAATGGATAAACTTTTTCAAAGAGAAGCCCAAGCCCAATCGAAATGAGGGCGGTCACAGCGATTAGCAGTACTAAATTACGAAGCATGAATCGACCCCAGGGGCTGAATTGCTAACAACAAGGAGGGAATGCACTATGCTCGCCACGATAGTTTGCAGTGGCGCAAAACGCAAAACAGTGATTGAAGGAGTGCGAGAATACCAACCCGTCAATTCAAGGTCAATCGGCGCAATTACCAATTCTCCATTCGTTAGGTACAATAATGAGTTAACGATCGTTCGATCACTTAGTGGGACAGGCTTCCAGCCTGTCAAGGCTGAAAATGGCAGGCTAGAAGCGCCAAAAGCCAATCCCACTGCACAAAAACGAAGCAAAAAATGCGAGCAACGAACGAAAAAACTCGTCAACCTAGCAATCGTACTTCGAGCCGATGGTACGCCATGTTGGCATCGATTGCGGTTGGAGTTGGTTTGATCATCGTTTGCGTGGTGCTGCTGACCCCACTTGAGCCAGTTCCCATAGAAACGACTTCCACGAATCTTGCTGTCGAAAAAAAGCCCCTTTCCGATCGGGATCCTGCTTCGCCAGTCCATCGCAGGAATGTATTGCCCGAATCGGACGACAATTTGACTGTCGAAAAACTTCAATCGGAAATGGTTCAAGTTGCGACCAGGTTAACAACCGAGTTTTCGACCGTTTCGGATGCATTGCATGTCGCCGCCATGACGTATGCGGAACTCAAGCAAACGCAGAATGCCGAGAATGTTTGGCGGGCTTGCATTGAGCTCAAGCCTACCGAAGTTGGCCCCTATGTCGGACTTGCTACAAATCTAATTCAACGTGGCCAACAGGCCGAAGCAATCAAGATCCTCAATGAGTTACGCAAATCCAAGACCTCCGGCGAGTTGTACTGTGAACTCGCCAAAGCGCTCATGGACGAGGGCGAATTGGATAGTGCCGGAGAAGTTTTACGAGAGGGGATCACTGCTTATCCATCGGACGCTTCGCTGTGGTTGCAACAGGGACTTATCGAAAGCCAACTTAGCCATTTCGATTCTGCGGAATTCGCCATTCGAAAAGCGATCGAGTTGGGTGATGGATCGCGCGCCACCGCAAATGCTTTCCTAAGCGTCTTGCTTAGGCAAGGGAAAACCGAAGAGGTGCGAAAGATTCGGGAGGCCATCTCCCGTGGGCCGGCTGAGCCAGCGGAATTGGCTGCGGGTGGATCTGCTGAAAACGACACTTTCCAATCCACTTACATGAGCACACTTCGTGCACTCGCAGTCCGCTTGTTCCGTATGGCTGCATCGGTGGCTTCGAACCAAAAACAGTCCGTTATCGCCGAACAATGGCTGCTTCGGTGTGTTGCCATTCGTCCTAACGATTTAGAAACCTACATGGATTTGTCCTCGCTTTATCGTCGCGAAAATCGCATAGAAGATGCGTTGGAAGTCCAAGAGCGATTGCTCCAACTGCAACCTCAAAACGTTTTGAACTATGTCAACCTAGCAAGCGTGGCGTTTCAGCTCGGTCGATTCGACCAAGCCGAAAGGGTGCTTGTTGAGGCAACCAAAGCATGTCCGGACGAGCCCTTTCCGTTTGGCGAACTTGCACGAATTAATCTTGCAAAACGCAATTTTTCTGCGGTACGCCAATTGGCCTCAAAAGCGTTAAAACTCGAACCGCAAAACGTGGAATGGGTTTTGATGTCTGCGATTGCGGCCGAAGCGCTAGGGGATGCCGAAAATTTCAATAGCTTGTTGCAGCAGGCACGGAGAATCTCTCCGAATGATCCACGTCTACCGACTTATTCCCACTCATCAACAAATCCTTAAATTTGAATTGGAGTCACCGAATTTGGAGCCATCTGATCCCTCATCTTTGCCCAGACGCAGCTCGATCGTTTGGATCTCAATGCTGATGTCAGTCGTTGCGATTGGCTCTGCAGTTGTCGCGTTGCTGATGACTCGCACTGCGTTGGACAACCAAGTCAATATTGCCGAATCGCAAGCTGCTTTGATGGAGTTAAAGACAACCCTGCAAGCACAACCGGTTCAGACGCAACCGACTTCGGCAGCAGCTCAAAAGCAGCCCTCCGTTTTACCGCGTCCAACCATCCGAATGGTGCGAGAGTCGATGGATGTGTCGAGCGAGTCCCTCGAGGATGAGCTTGAGCAAGTGGTCACAAGTTTGCAAATACAATACCCAAAACTTCCAGATGCTTTGCATGTGGTGGCCATGATGAAGGCTCAGACTCGCAAGTACGCCGAAGCACAAGAGCTTTGGCAGCAATGCACCCGTCTGGCTCCAAAACAAGAGATGTACTATGTCAATCTCGCCTCCGTCGCAATGGAACAAGGGAGCGATGAATTCGCGGCCAAAACGCTACAGCAAGCGGTGGATCAAGGACTTGAATCCTTTGAAATTTCGTATCATTTAGGTATCGCGAAGTCGAGGCTGGGTGCATACGAAGATGCGATCGAGATAACGGAAAAGGCGTTAAAGAAATACCCCACGGCTGCGTCCCTCTGGTTGATCCTTGGGCAAGCCCAGTTGGAACTGGAAAAGAATCAAGAAGCCGAGACGAGCTTTCGTAAAGCCTTGGAATTCGGTGCCAGCTCGCCTGCCGTCTATGTCGGGCTTGGCAATGCGTGCGTTCGGCAGGGAAAGAGGGAAGAAGGTACGAAATTCTTAAAGACTTACTCGGAGCTAAAGAGCCAAGACAAATTATCGGGTCAAGAACGTTACCAAACGTTGAGCGTCAAGGAGATCAAGCAGACGGCCACGACGGTCTTTACGGAAGCCGCAACGGTCTACTTTCGCCAAAAGGACACTCTTCAAACCGAGCGATTGCTGACTCGATGTATCGCGCTCGAACCCACCAAACCTTCAGGCTTGAGAGCGTTGGCGGACTATTATTTTAAAATGAAAATGTTAGCGGAGGAAAGGCTGGTTCGAGAGCGCATTATCGAAGTGGGCTCCGACCGCTTCGGTGATTACATCGACGTCGCAAAAGTTTGCGCTCAGATGGGGGATCGAGAATCTGCCGAGGCGAATTTGAAACTTGCTATGGCGCTCTATCCACAGGCCGTCGAACCTTATGCGGCCCTATCCCAAATGCATTTGGAATCTGGGCGACTTGAATCGGCCAAATGGTATGCTCAGCAATCGCTCGAAAGACAACCCAGCGCGGAAGGATTTCGCTTTCTTGCCTCTATTTGCAAACAACAACAGGACGCACTTGGCGAAGCGGAAGCACTTAGGCTGGCCAAACAACTAGAGAAAAAGCCATGAATACCGTAATTAGTAAACATTTCCACGCACATTGGGTGGCACGCTCCGAGCGGTCAAATGGGACTTATCGAACGATCCTTGGCTTCATTTTGCTGGTTCTTGTCCTAGCATGCCAAACTCGCAGTGATGAGCCTAAAACCGATAAGCCTAAAACCGATGCGGCCAAAACCGCATTGAACCCTTTCTCGATTCAGTTGACCGATGGGACACAACAATCGGGCATCGGGTTTATTCATAACAGTGGGGCAAGCGGGCGAGGATACATTGTGGAAGCCATGTCGGGTGGATTAGCCATTTTCGACTACGACAACGATGGATTTCTAGACATCTACTTCACGAATGGAGCACCGCTCAAGGGATCCAAGGAACCGGCCAATACGCTCAGGCATGCCCTCTACCGAAATCTCGGCCAAATGAGATTCGAAGATGTAACCGAAGAGGCGGGGCTTGTTTTTCGCGGCTATGGCTTGGGGGCTGTTGTGGCGGATTATGACAATGATGGTGATCAAGATTTGTTTGTAACCAATTTTGGTCCCAATGCCCTGTTCCGTAACAATGGCGACAAGACATTTACCAATGTCACCGAGTTTGCAGGCGTTGGCGGAAAGGATCCCGTAGGCGCAGGTGCGTGTTTTCTCGATATGGATCGCGACGGGTTGTTGGATCTCTTTGTAGCCAGCTACGTCGATTTCTCCGACGAGAATCACGTGCCGGTACTGTCCAAAGGCCAATACCTCATGGCGGGTCCCCAGTATTATGAAAAGCGACCGGATCGACTCTACCGAAATAAAGGAAATGGCACGTTCGAAGACATTAGCGAATCGTCTGGCATCGCTGTGATCAAGGGACCTGGGATGGGGGTGGTTTCGGCTGACTTCGATGACGATGGCGACGCCGATATCTTCGTTGCTCAGGATGGCTCGCCCAACCTTCTGTTCCAAAACGATGGAACAGGGAAGTTCGAGGAAGTAGGTTTGCTTTGCGGAGTAGCCAGTAACTTTGAAGGCAAAATCAATGGCAGCATGGGCGTCGACTGCGCGGATTATGACGGAGATGGTCGGCTTGATCTTTTCGTCACCAACTACCAATCGGAAATGCCCATTCTCTACAGAAACATTGGTGGAGGTTTGTTCGAAGATGCAACCAGAAAAGCCCAAATCCCAAGTTCCTTGTACCCACATGTGAACTGGGGAACGGGCTTCATCGACTTTGACAACGACGGCCACCGCGACATCTTCATAGCCAATGGCCATTTTGATCGAGTGGAACTGATGGACGATAGAACGTCGCTGAAAGTCCCCAATTTCTTGTTGAGAAACACTGGGAAAGGCAAGTTCACGAACATTTCGAGCGAAGCCGGAAACGGAATGGGGATTGTCGAGAGCAGCCGGGGTGCCGGTTTCGATGACTTGGACAACGATGGCGACATTGATGTTGTGATTTTGAACTCCAACGCCGCACCAACTATCTTGAGGAACGATTCCACAACATCCAATCATTGGATCCAGTTGGCATTGCGTGGGACGAAAAGCAATCGCGACGGTGTAGGCGCGCGCGTAAAACTTCGTGCTGGCGATCGATACCTAGTGGACGAGGTGCACCGGGGACGCGGTTATCAAAGCCACTTTGGAAGTGTGCTATCGTTTGGTCTTGGCGCGCAAGCCGCAGTTGACGAAATAGAAGTGACCTGGCCCAGCGGATTGAAAGAGAAGTTTGGAAGTCGTCAGGCCGATCAAAGAATTCTTGTCGAAGAAGGAACGGGGAAGTAGGGCGAGCCCTGCTTTTTGGACAGCGAAAGTGGAGTGAGGCGAGCCGTAGATTGCAGTATCCCAACCCGAAAGCGTAACGGCTTGTTGCTTTAGTGAAGTCGTTATTGGGTAAGGTCGGTACGACGGACTTCCAGGTCCGTCCAGGGGGAATTCGACGGACTTGGAAGTCCGTCATACCATTAAACCAACAGTTCGTTACGCATCGGGTTATGAATGTTGGCGCGCCGGAAGCCTACCCCGCCAAAAACCTCTGAAAACCCACGTTTCTGCAGCATTGTGCACGAGCCAACCTTCCGCAGCCGGAACGAACCTGCAAATTCGCGGAACAGTCGAAGTTGTAGCTTGTTCCACACGCGTTACTGAGCCAAAAGGTGAAAGAAAACGCCCCTGGCGACACGATTTTTTAGAAATGAAACCATTTCTTTCTTTGGGAAAAATGGCCCCTATGGAGTATAGATACCCTTTACCCCGACTTAGTGCGCAGTTAGAATTTAACCGTCAGTTTTTCTTTTTTCGTTTCCGTTTGGAGTGCAACTTATGTTAAGACGAAGTCGGTTACGGGGATTTACCCTGGTCGAGCTGTTGGTAGTTATCGCAATCATTGGGATCTTGGTCGGTCTACTATTGCCAGCCGTTCAGGCTGCCCGAGAAGCTGCACGTCGGATGCAGTGCACCAACAACATCAAGCAAATCAGTTTGTCGATGTTGAATTATGAGTCTGCCACGAAAGTGCTGCCCGCACTTGGACATTCTGGTGGAGGTACGTCCGCTCCGGGCCTGGGAGCTGGAGGTGGATGGCCATACGCTTGGACCCTCGCACTTTTGCCTTATATGGAACAGTCGGCCTTGAGTTCCAACATCAGCTCCCAAGCACGTCCGAATGGCCCGGGTCTTCCGACTCCGTGGAGTACGGCCAACAATGCTTGGGAAAATGCAAACTGGAAAGCCCAGGTCCCTAGTTTTGTGTGTCCTTCCGACTCGGCACCTACCAACCGCGGCGAAAGCCCATCGTTGCTCAACTACAAGGCTTGCCTCGGTGATGACTACCACCAAAATCACTTCAGACCAGCCCAAGGCCGAGATAATCGAGGGATTTTCCAAATCGATCGTTGGCTAAAATTGAGCGGTGTCACTGACGGACTTTCGAACACAATCATGATCGGCGAATCAGTCGCAGGAGGGGGTGCTAACGATGTGCGCGGTGGTGTCGCTTTGAACATGCAAGCCTGGAATCCAGCCGCCTGTTCCGCTCGAATCGATCCAACCAATCCTAGGAAGCTGACGGGTGCCGTTCGGGCGGATTTCCGACCAACCGGCGGTCGAGCTTGGGATGCCAGACCTTATTTCTGCGGATTCACTACCATCATGGCGCCGAATGGTCCAAGCTGCCATTGGGGTGGCGTTGACGGCAATGAGCACATGGGTGCTCTGTCAAGCTACCACACGGGTGGCGGAAACGTGGGTATGGGGGACGGGTCGGTTCAATTTATCAGCCAATCGATTAATGCAGGCAACCAAGCGATCGACGACATTGATACCCCGGGCACGCGACCCTCACCATACGGCATTTGGGGAGCATTAGGAAGTCGTTCCGGAGGAGAAGTTTCTGCCCTGGAACAGTAATTCGAATCCCGTGTATTTCCAGTTCCCAGGCGTTGCCTGGGAATGGTTTGAAAATCGATAAATAGTCCACACAAACAAGTAGGATGAACGGCCCTTCGATGAAGCTTTCGAAGTTAACCGCTCGTCCTTTTTTCCTTTAGAAAGCATTGAAATGAATTTTGTTCGCGTATCTATTTTGGTCTCCGTTGTGGCATTTGTGGGTTGCGGGCCGTCGGGACCCGCCATGGGCCCTGTCAAAGGTAAGGTAACGCTGGGAGGCAAACCCTATACCAATGGGATCGTAACATTTACCCCCGAAGGTGGTGGGCCATCCGGAACCGGCGCTACGAATTCGGAAGGAATCTATGAACTGTTTTCGGCAGGAGTCAAAGGAGCTAAAGTCGGAAAAAACAAGGTGTCCATTACAACTGTTGTTGCGGTGCCCGAGTCGAAAAAACAAGCGGAAGTTCGCTCAGACGACCCAAGCTATTCCGCTTTTGGAAATGCTACCGACTACAAGGCTGCGGAAAAACAGAAAGAGCCGATTCCTGCCAAGTACAACACCAATTCTGAGCTCATACGAGACGTAACCTCTGGCAACAACACGTTTGATTTTGATTTGTAGGATCCGAATCTAAGCACAAGTGCATGAATCTTTCGGTGGAATTTGGCCCTGTTCCACGATGTCCCGTTCCGTAGGATGGGACCATTGTCCCGTCCGATGATTCGTTCGGGACAATGGTCCCAAACTACATTTCATTGCCGAAAACTGCGACTAACACCGTGTTGCGAGCGAGCTGTTCACTGTTTGGATGTATTTCCGGCCCGATGGCGTAAACGGGTGGATTAAATTGAAGTACAAAATATACCAAATCGCAGCCACACCATCCCAGGTCCCTATCTTCTTTCCTTCTTCGTACGTTCTTCCGTAGTAGGAGATGGGAACCTCATAGGTGCGTGCTTGCGTCTTGCAGACCATGGCGGTGATTTCGACTTCCATCCCGAACCCTCGGCTACACAGTTGAATCGGAACAATAACTTCGCGTCGAAAGGCTTTGTAACACGTTTCAATATCGGACATGTTTCGATTGGTCAGAATGTTGCTTAAGCACGTTAAGAACTTGTTGGCCAGATAGTGATAGTAGTAGAGTACCCGCGATGCACGCTTGACCAAAAAGCGGCTCCCGTACACGACATCCGCATGGCCATCCAGAATGGGGCCAATCACATCGGGTATTTCCAAAGGGTCGTATTCCAAGTCTGCGTCTTGCACGATCAGAACATCGCCCGTGCTTTCGGAAATAGCTCGAGATACGGCAGAGGTCTTGCCTAGATTCTTGGGTTGCTGAAAAAACTTGATCTCGGACCGCGCCGCAGCAAGTCTCTGCACGACTTCGCCGGTTGCATCGGTGGAGCCATCATCCACCACGATGATTTCGCGATCTTGAATAGGCAACGCGAGCAGCTTACTCAAAACGCGCTCAATCGTTTTCTCTTCGTTGAATGCGGGGACTAAGATCGAAACTTTCAATGAACTGTTCTCCATTTAACGTCGCACAGGACCTTACTCGTTCCCAGGCTCTGCCTGGGAACGCATTGGTGTGGAGGCTCCTGCCTCCCGAGTTCACAAACTAGGGGTGCATTTCGGCGAGGCGGAGCCTCGCTTGCATTGAGTTACCAGGCAGAGCCCGGTAACTAGATTGCGCTGGTAATTATATTGCCTTGGTAATTATATTGCACAGTGAAACAAAACTTGCAATCCGTGCCACTAGACTAGACCAACATTCCGCGTGCATCGACCGGCATAGCCATCATTTCCCCTGCATCGATTAGGTAAAAATGGTTTTGCAGGTTGACGCATACGCAGACGTGGTTGGGGATGATCCAAACGCGATCACCCACTTTGGGTCGCTTGGTCGCATCCAATTGTTCCATCGGGACCAGAACCTCTCCATGCTCCTCGCTTAGGCGGGTGATTTTGGCGGTTGGGTAGTCGACCACATAGCCGAAACCTGCGTCGGGGTTACCCGCATTCCGATCGCTCGAGAGTGTTTTACTGCCAGCATCCACAATGAACTTATTCGGTTCAGGAACGCTGACGATGGTTGCCAAAACGCGAGCCGCGCATTCATCCCAATCGCAGACTCCCAAGCGAACTTCGTTTAAGTCGTTGTAGATGTACGTGCCGGGACGGATTTCGTTCAGGAAACGATTTCGATGGGACATTTTTGCCGTGGGAGTGGAGCCGCCTGAAATGGTTGGCGCTTGAATTCCCTTGACCTTTAGCCCTTCGATTACCGTTTCCAACGAGGCTGCATAACCGTCCCATGAGGCGTCATCCGAGGATGGCTTGATATGGCCAGGAAAGCACATCAGGCCGTTGAGAGTGAGCGCATTGTGTTTCGAAACAGTTTCGCAAAGTTCGATGGCACGAATGGGGTCGAGTACACCGGTTCGATGAAAGCCAACTTCGACATCGACCATGATCCCGAGCTTGACCCCTGCGTTCCAAGCCGCATTTTGCAGGATCTCGGCCGCGTCTAGGGAATCGATACCGATGCTTATTTGATTCGATTTTGCAAGGTCCGTGACGCGTTTCAGGCGACTTGTTCCGATGGCTGGGTAAGCAATCAGGATATCGTTGGTTGCCTGCGACATGACCTCGGCTTCCCCCGCTTTTGCGACCGTCAATCCAACGGCTCCGGCGGCGATTTGCTCCTTTGCCATGTGAATCGACTTGTGCGTTTTCGTATGCGGCCGGAGTTTTAGGCTATTTCGATCGCAATACTCTTGCATTGAGAGAATGTTTTTTCGAGCGATATCGGCCGAAATGATGAGCGAGGGGGTAGGTTGGTCCTCGGGAATAGCGTTCCAATTCATGGGTCGATTTTGGATTGAGTAAGGGTGTTGACCGGAAGCTTGGGCGAGCGGCAGATCACAGTATCCCAACCCGAAGCGTAAGCGAGGGACAATTTCGCAGGTCCCTCACTTACGTATCGGGTTAGGGTTGATAGTTTTGACTCTGCCATTCGCCTTGGCAGTGAATCTTACCAAAATTAGGCCGACAACAGGGCTTGGTAGATTTCAATATTGCCATTCGCGTTATGCCTTACATGGCATCTGAAAAACGCTACAATGGTGCGTTTTCCAAGGCATGAAGTTAACCCGTCTTGGGTTGGCTCTTTCGGTGTTCTCATTTATGCAAACGGCTACTAGCGGAGCACCAAGCTCCTCCCTTTCGTCCAGCGTCGCCGACAATCTTTTGAGCGAGCGCGTTTTGGTTCTTGATTTCGGTTCTCAATTCGCACAATTGATAGCCCGGCGAATTCGAGAGCAAAACGTTTATTGCGAAATCATTCGCCATGATGTTTCAGCCGACGTGATTTTGGCTCGCAAGCCGATCGCCATCGTTCTCTCGGGCGGTCCCTCTAGTGTATACGAAGACAAAGCACCCAAGTGCGACCCTCGTATTTTCGAACTAGGAATACCGATACTTGGTATCTGTTATGGAATGCAGTTGGCAACGCAAGCCTTAGGCGGAGCGGTCGAGAGCTTTCCGTCGCGCGAGTTCGGGCGTTCGCGTTTGCAAATCGCTTCTATGGAAAAACTCTTCGCCGGATTTCCGCATGAGATCGACGTTTGGATGAGCCACGGCGATCAAGTACGTTCGATTCCCGATGGGTTCGAACTGCTTGCCTCCACCTCAACCTGTCCATTCGCTGCGGTCAAGCACCACACGCTACCGATTTATGGGCTGCAATTCCATCCAGAAGTTTCGCATACTTCACTTGGCAGCACGCTCATTCACAATTTCCTTTACAACATTGCTGGCTGCGAGGGCAAATGGCACTTAACCGATTTCGCTCAACGATCCATTGAGCAAATTCGGAGTGTGGTGGGCAGCGACCGCGTCATCTGTGGACTTTCGGGCGGTGTTGATTCGTCGGTGACCGCGGCATTGCTCTACAAAGCGATCGGCCCACAGCTTACCTGTATACTCATCAACAACGGCTTGCTCCGTAAAGACGAACAAGCGGCAGTCATCTCTGAGTTCACCAATCACTTCAAAGCCGACTTGCGTGTCGTCGACGCCACCGAGCGATTTCTGGCGACTTTGGCGGGCATTCGAGATCCTCAGGAAAAGCGACTTCGCATCGGCCACGCGTTTATCGATTGCTTCAAAGCCGAAGCCGAAAAAATCAACGGCGCAAAGTTCTTGGCTCAAGGAACTCTCTATCCTGACGTGATCGAAAGCGGGGCAGCCGCAGATGGTCCAGCCGCCACGATCAAATTGCATCACAACGTCGGTGGTCTTCCGGAACAACTTGGATTCGAACTCATTGAGCCGCTACGCGATCTGTTCAAGGACGAAGTGAGAAAATTAGGAGTAGAACTTGGGTTGCCTGAACATTTGGTTTGGCGACATCCTTTCCCAGGTCCTGGTTTAGCCGTTCGTTGCCTGGGAGATATCACTCCGGAGAAGCTAGAAATCCTGAGGAATGCCGACGAAATTGTGGTGAGCGAAATCAAAAACGCCAATCTGTATCGCCAGACCTCGCAAGCCTTTGCGGTGTTGCTCGAATCGCAGAGTGTTGGCGTCATGGGCGATGCTCGTACCTACGAGAAAGCAGTCGCCGTACGGTGCGTGAACACCGATGACTTCATGACGGCGGATTGGAGTCATCTGCCGTACGATTTGCTCGCTCGCATATCCACTCGAATCATCAACGAAGTGCGCGGAGTGAACCGCGTCTGCTACGACATTAGCTCCAAGCCACCTGCAACCATCGAATGGGAATAGAACCGCACAATGAGTCGACAATTCATCTATCAAATCGAAAACCTAACCAAACGCCACGGACAAAAAGAAGTCCTCAAAGACATTTGGTTGGCCTTTTATCCAGGCGCAAAGATCGGAGTGCTCGGATCCAACGGTGCGGGTAAAAGTACGTTGCTGCGGATCATGGCGGGTACCGACAAGAATTTTGACGGTACGGCTCGATTGGCCAACGGATTTGTTGCAGGATATCTGTCTCAAGAACCCAATCTCAACGCGGATAAAGACGTCCAAGGCAACGTTGAGGAAGCGGTCGCCCCGCGGCGAGCCATTGTCGATCGATTCAATGAGATCTCCAATTTGCTTGGAGAAGTAACCGATGACAAGCAAATGGAAAAGCTTTGCGACGAAATGGCGAAACTGCAAGACGTCATCGACGCACAAAATCTTTGGGAACTCGATCGGCAAATCGAACAGTCGATGGATGTCATGAATCTGCCACCTGGGAACGCAGACGTTTCGAAACTTTCCGGTGGAGAACGACGACGTGTGGCGTTATGCAAACTACTCATTCAGCAACCCGATTTGCTTTTGCTTGACGAGCCGACCAACCACTTGGATGCCGAAGCCGTAAACTGGCTCGAGCAGCATTTGGCAAAATATCCGGGTACGGTTGTGGCTGTAACGCACGATCGCTATTTCTTGGACAATGTAGCGCAGTGGATCTTGGAGCTCGACCGCGGTTCCGGTTATCCCTACGAGGGAAACTACACGAACTGGCTTGAGCAAAAACAAAAGCGGTTGCTAATTGAACAGAAATCATCTCAAGCCCGTCAAAAGACACTTGAAAAGGAGCTGGAATGGATTCGCATGTCCCCCCGAGCTCGTCAAAGCAAGAGCAAAGCGCGTATCACCGCTTACGAACAATTGTCTGCACAGCAGTTCGAGGAGCGACCGGATGAACTTGAGATCCAGATTCCGCCAGGCAAGCACTTAGGCGAGGTCGTTGTCCATGCCGAGGGACTCACCAAATCGTATAACGATCGAGTTCTCATTGACAACCTTACGTTTCGATTGCCTGCGGGTGGGATCGTGGGAGTGATCGGTCCAAACGGTGCTGGCAAGACAACTCTTTTTCGCATGATCACAGGCCAAGACAAGCCGGACGGCGGTATCCTCCGCATTGGCGAGACCGTGGAACTCGGATACGTGGATCAATCGCGAGATTCGCTGACCGCCACCAATACGCTGTATCAAGAAATTTCGGGTGGGCTCGATTTTCTAGAAGCGGGTGGAAAGCGAATGAATTCGAGGGCTTACGTCTCAAAGTTCAATTTCAAAGGAACGGATCAAGAAAAGAAAGTTGGCGATTTGTCCGGCGGAGAGCGAAATCGAGTTCACTTGGCCAAGTTGTTGCGACGAGGTTGCAATGTCCTACTGCTCGACGAACCGACGAACGACTTGGACGTCGACACGCTGAGGGCGTTAGAGGAAGCGATATTGAGTTTCGTCGGATGCGTTGTTGTGATCACGCACGATCGATGGTTCTTGGACCGCATTGCCACGCACATTTTGGCCTTTGAAGGGGACGGATACGTTCATTGGTGCGAAGGCAATTTCCAAACTTATGAACAGCAACGACGCGAACGACTGGGCATCCAAGACGACCAGCCGCAACGTTTCCGGTACAAGAAGCTAGCAACTTAAGTAAAACGTGCGAAACGGACTCGATAAGCTAAGATGGAACTGATCTAATTTGTCAAATCGAAAACTTGGTTTTACCTCGAAACAATGGAAGCTTGACCCACGATCATGAAACATACGAACCCTTTACGATGGATTTCGCTGCTTGCGCTGGCAACCTTCGCCGCAACTGGATGCGATTCCAAGCCTGCCGCCAAATCCAATGACGTCGCTACGACGAAACCAGTTGCTGCGCCGAAGTTTTCGCTGGCGTGGAGCGAGTATCCTTCCTGGAGTATTTTTGGTGTAGCCAGCGATGCGGGTTTGATCGATGGCGAACCGGGCAAAATGGGCTCGCTCGAAAAGAAGTACAACGTCGATATCGAACTCAAACTCGTAACCTACGATAGTTGCATTACCCTTTACGGCAATTCGCAAGCGGATGCTGTATGCATCACCAACATTGACATTCTCGGTCCGGCCGCGTCCAGGAAAAGTGTTGCCATCATGCCGACGTCCACCTCCAACGGTGCAGACGCTTGCATCGCATCCGGCATCGATTCGGTCGAAGGCCTAGCGGGCAAAACGACACACGGTTTGGAAAAGAGCGTTTCTCAATTCTGCTTCGACCGATGTTTGGAAAAGGCCGGCAAAGATCCAAAGAATTTCCCATTTGCGCAAATGGACCCTGAACAAGCGGCTCAAGCATTTCAAGGTAAGGCTGCCAACATTCAAGCGATCATGGTTTGGAATCCATTTGTGATGCAGACTTTGGTCACGCGTCCTGATTCGAAAGTCCTGTTCGATTCGTCGAGCATCCCGGAGGAAATCATTGACATGGTCGTCATCGGAGCGGATTCGCTCAAGAAACCAGGTGGCAAGGACTTTGCAGCTGCGATTACGGAAACGTTTTATGCGATGAACAAACGGATGACGAATCCTGAAACCATGGACAATACGCTGATTGGCATCGGAAAGAAATTTGCAAATCTTCAGTTAGACGACATGAAAAAGGTTGTTGTTCAGACCCGTTTTTACGGTGACCCAAACGAGGCACTGGCCCTTTTTAGCAGCGACAAATTCCGAAAGGAAACAATGCCCATCGTCAGCAAGTTTTGCGAAAAATACGGAATCACTGCCAAGCCGACGTCGATTTCGTTCGGGACCGGGGAAGGCATGCTGGATTTTGATAGTTCATTCTTGAAAGCGGCTGCGAAATGAGTGGAGTCTCCCATTACCTGTCGATGGTTGAACCAAGATAGGTCCATTTCCGCTGATGTCCTACGCGTCGCTGCGTTTCGCGCGTATCATACAGGAGTCAGCGGAGACTAAATCAAGCTAAGCGAACTCTAACCAATCCTCATTGAATGTCGACTGCACCTGCTATTGCCAAGCCTGTCACGAACGGCCAAGACCCTTATTTCCAAGAACTCTTCGCCGATCGGATCGGTGGACTTGGGTATGGAAAAGGGAACGAGATCTATAAATTCGAGAAGATCAAGCGTGCAAAACGCAAGGCACTGTCTGACTTCCCCGATCGAAGCTTGCTCGATTTCGGCATCGGCGAAAACGATTCGATGGCGGACATCAAAGTTCGTGATCAAATGGCTATCGAGGTGAATCGGCCAGAAAATCGCGGCTACATGGACAATGGCCCCACGGAGTACAAGCAGGCCGTCAGTCGGTTCATGCGACGTGAGTTTCAAGTGGATTTGGATGCGGATACGCAAATCAATCATTGCATCGGCAGCAAGACAGCACTTTCGATGCTGCCTGCATGCTTTATCAACCCTGGGGACATCACCATGATGACCGTACCCGGGTATCCGGTGGCTGGTACGCATACCAAATATTACGGTGGAACGGTTTATCGATTGCCGTTATTGGCTGAGAATCATTTCTATCCGGATTTCAGCCAAGTGACCGATGAAACTTGGGAACGCACGAAGATGTTGGTCCTCAATTATCCCAACAGTCCGACCGGCCAAGTTGCGACGAGTGAATTCTATGCGGAGATGGTCGAGTTGGCACGCAAGCACAAGTTTGTGATTGTTCAAGATGCCGCTCATATTATGTTAAGCTTCCGTGGAAAACCCCTGAGCTTTCTCCAAACACCCGGGGCCATGGATGTGGGTGTCGAAGCGCATTCGATGAGCAAGGGCTTTGATATGATCGGCTGGCGAATCGGATGGGTCTGCGGAAATGCCAAGATCGTCCAAGCGTTTTCCGATGTGAAAGACAACTGCGATAGCGGTCAATTCGGTGCGGTTCAGCGGGCGGCGATCACAGGTCTCGATTCGCCGGATATTCCAAAGCGAATCAATACCAAGTATCGTCGCCGACTTGAGAAGCTGGTCGCCTGTCTGCGCGATTGCGGGTTTACGTGCGACGTCCCTGGAGGCAGTTATTTTCTCTACACGAAAACGCCTAAAGGTATCAAGGGTGGTCCTTCGTTTGCGAATGCAGAGGAGGCCTCACAGTATTTCATCACACAGCATTCGATGGTTACTGTTCCCTGGGATGACGCTGGCAGCTTCTTGAGGTTTTCGGTCACGTACGAGGCGAACGACGAAGCCGGCGAAGATCGGATGATGGCGGAAACGCGTCGTCGCATCGGTTCGTTGTCGCTGGTCTTTTAGTATTGATGAGTATTACCCGCGTTCTACAACCGCACGTATGTTGCGTTGGAAATCCTGTAGCCGGAAATCCGACGCAGTTCGTCATGTATCGTGCCGCTCGCGCAGCAGGAGTAGATTGGAGGTTCTTCACTTCACAAGTTGCGGTCGAACAATTCGAAACCGCATTTCGCGGTATCCAGGCGTTAGGGTTGGACGGCGTTGCAGTCTTGGAGCCGTTTCAGGCCCAGGCCATCCCGTTGCTTGACAGTGTGACAGAGTCCGCATTGGCTCTCGGGCGAGTCAATGTGGCTCGGTCCGATGGAAACTCGTGGCTTGGGGACAACACACTCGGTGCGGCCATCGCAAGGTGTATTGAGCCAAGTCTGGTCGGCGCGGAAGCGCCCGACTCCAAGGTTCCAAGCGAGGGAGTGCAAACGCATCGGGGATCGGTGGTTGTTCTCAACGAGCCTACGATTGCAAGAGTAGTTCGATTGGCTGCGAATGCGTTTTCTGAACGCATTGTGGATGCGGGTGAAGCGGCTATCGAGCCTTCGGGATCGGCCGAGAATACAGAAGGGATGAGCAGCCAAATGCCACCGCAGGTTGAACCTTTGGATCGCTTTTCTCACAAGGAAAAGCCCGTCGAGTTTTTGATTTTGAGTAGCGTTCCATCGACGACGGCTTTGCGTCAGATTGCTGCATTGGCCTGGAGCGTCAATGCAGGCTGCTTGGTACTTGGATCCGGATCCGAAAAACAGTTGAGACCCTTGCGAGAGAATTTGAGACAAAGGAATGTCAACTTCATCGAGCCGGTTGAATTGATGGCCAACCAGGCCGCAGCCGACTTCTTTTTCTGGACTGGCGTTTCGCCGTCCGTCGAATTGATTCGCGAGTCGTTCGAAGAGTATTTGCAGTGGTAGCTAGGGTTGGTAGCTAGGGGCCTTGAAATCTCTTAATTTTGCGATCGAGCGTTGAACGTTCAATCCCTAGGATAGCGGCTGCGCGATTTTTTTGACCGCTGGTGTACTCGAGTGTGGCTTCGATGTGCTCTTGCTCCAACGCATCGATCGTCTTTTCTTGATATGTGTTGCTCGCTGGCGAGACAGGCTTTGGCAACTCCTGGCCTGGAACTTGCAAATACGATAGAGCCAAATCCTCTGGGCCTGCGAGTGTACCTGTCGCCAGCACGTAGGCTCGCTCGACACTGTTTCGCAATTCGCGAACGTTGCCAGGCCAGTGGTACTTTTGCATAGCCAATTGGGCTTGTTCCGTGAATCCAGATGGCCCATGCCCAGATTTAGAACGGAACTGGGCAAGAAAATATTCTGCTAGCGGTAGGATATCATCTGTGCGTTGTCGCAAGGCTGGAACTCGCAATTCAATGACTCGTAATCGGAAATACAAGTCGGATCGAAACAGGCCTTCTCGGACAGCTTGTTCGAGATCGCGGTTGGTTGCAGCGATGACTCGTACATCCACTTGGATCGGCTTGTTACCACCTACCCGCTCAAAGGCTTTGCCCTCGAGAACTCGCAAGAATTTGGCCTGAATCTCCAAACTCATTTCACCCAGTTCATCAAGCATGATCGTACCGCCGTTGGCCTGCTCGAATTTTCCGATCTTGCGTTCTACGGCACCTGTGAAGGAACCTTTCTCATGACCGAACAGTTCGCTCTCCAGCAAGGTTGACGTGAGTGCTGCACAGTTGATCGCGACGAACGGTCCGTTTGCACGTTGACTGAAGTCATGGATGGCGCGAGCCACGAGTTCTTTGCCTGCACCGCTTTCGCCGCGAATCAAGATGGTTGCATGGGTTGGGCCAACGCGCTGGGCTTGGTCGCGAACTTGGCGCAGGGCGGCAGACGGGCCAATCCATTCGGCAGATTGACCGAGCTGTTGTTCCAGTTCCACGATACGGCTGCGCGACGATTTGAGTTTTACTTCAAGCGTTTGCTGACGCGTTAAATTGTCGATCGAGACCGCCAAAACATCGGCAACAGCCAAAGTAATTTCCAAGTGCTCCGGAGTTAAATCAGGTTCACCAAAGCGAGAATACAAGTGAATCATGCCAATCGTTTGCTCACCGATACGCATCGGTGCAACGATCACACTCGTAGTCGTTAACACATGGCTGGCTTGCGACGACATTGCGTTCGAACTGGCAGGTTGTCCGCCGACGAGATGCGAGTCGGCATGAACGTTGTGCGCCAAGATGGCCGTGTTATCCCGGAGTACATTCGCAACAAGCGGATCGGCGACGGGATGGTAGGCTTTGCCGTTGCGCTGAAGTGCCGCCAGCACAATGCAGCTTGGTGGACCGATCGGATTAGTCTTCGTCGTGTCTTTTTCGTCGGAGGACGGTTCCAGTTTGAGAACCCCTCCTGTTTTGCAACCGGTGGATTGCATGAGTCGATTTAAAGCTAGCTCGCAGGCGGATTGAATATTGGGTTCGCGTGCGACGTCAAAGGCCAATTGCAATAGCTCGGTGGCAATGGCTGGGAAAGCACGGTGGGGCACTGGGACGGAATTACTGGGGGACTTGATGTCCAACTGGTGTGACGCAGGATCCAGAATGGACGATTTGGACTGTCGGTAGGTGATGGCTGGAATTTCACCTTGAGTGTGCTGAGTGGTCTGCGGCGCCGTTTCATCTAATTCGAGTGGCGGGACGACCTCATCGAGCGAATAAGCGAACGTGAGTCGACACGCGGCCACCGTGATTTGGTTGCCCGCAACCAGCGATTTTGCCTCCGAAATTCGCTGTCCGTCGACGTAAGTGCCATTCCGAGAGCCCAAATCGCGAACTTTCCAAGAACCTTCTTCAAAAAAAATCTCGGCGTGCCGACGACTCGATCGCTCATCCGCAACTGGGATTTCGTTGGACGAAGCCCGTCCAATGATCAAGGGACGGCCCGATTCCAGGCGAAAAACGTCCGTCCAACGGTATCCTTGCCGAATAATGAGGTATGCCGACGAATTGTTTGGTTGCATCAATTGGCTACTGAAATTACTCTAGAAGAGGAGTATTTTGGGAATTTGTGGGCTTCGAGCTGGCAAAACAGGGTCGACTCGTGCCACAATAAGATAGCGTTGAAATGGATAGATCCTTCCATCTTTTCATTGTTCCTCATCAGAAAAATTTGTCACCTATTTCTTCCGGAGTTTCGATTATGTGTTTTCGAGGTTTGAGTTTGCGTGGAATGGCGGTGCGCTGTGCCCGACTGAAACTATCGATCGGCTTGATCGTTGCAACCGGCATCCTATCCGCGAGTCCATTGACTTCTTCCGTTCGTGCTCAAGGGTTATTCGGCGGTATTCGAGTCGTGGGTGGAGTCAGTATTTCACCAGAAGGGGTGTTACGGACTGCGACACAAGAGGATCAAACTCTGGCCTTGTCAGAAATGCGTGCTCAACTTGTCGGACCTCAGGGACAACTCAACCAACCTGCCGAACGACGGCTCATTTCGTTAAAAAATCTTCAAAAAATCATTCTGTCGAGTATCGAACAAAAGAAGCCCTTGCCCGAAGAGGTGCTTTTCCTTGGGGGACTAACTCGCATTGAAAACGTCTTCGTCTATCCCGAGAGGCAAGACATCGTACTTGCTGGCCCTGCTGAGCCTTGGACAGTCGGAGTCAACGGATCCGTTGTTGGAACCAAGAGTGGACGCCCTGTTGTTTACTTGGATGACTTGTTGTGTGCACTGCAGACCGTCAACAAAGCCCGCACGACAGGCATCTCGGTTTCGATCGAACCTACCGAAGAAGGGGTAAGAAATCTCGAACGATTGCTGAAACAAGCGTTGTCGCCCAACATGAACCCAAAGTCTTTAGAGCCTGCCATGATGCAAGCCTTTGGACCCCAGCAGGTCAAACTGGAGGGTCTTGCTCCTGACAGCCACATGGCTCGCGTTATTTTGGCAGCAGATTACCGCATGAAACTGTACGGTATGAACTTGGCAAAGGCACCGGTCAAGGGATTGCCGAGCTACGTTGAGATGATTGCCAACAAATCCAGCATGTCGCAGCTTCAAACGCGTTGGTGGATGGCTTGCGATTATTCCGCACTCGAACACAGCGCCGATCGCAAGGCATGGAAGATTAGTGGTCCAGGTATCAAAACATTGACCGAACAAGATCAAGTGACCGCCGAGGGTGCATTTAAGCAAACCGGTAAAGTGGATGGCTTGGCTCGCAAGTGGGCTGAATTGTTCACGAAGAAGATGGACGAGTTGGCAGTCAAAGATCCTGTTTTTGGTGAATTGCGAAATGTAATGGATTTGTGTATCGTCGCCGCCTTGATTGAATCGCAGGAACTTCAATCGCTTGCCAAATGTGATCTTTCGTCAATCGTAGGCGAAACGTCCAAGGTTGAACTTGCAAAGTGCGAGGTGGCAAAGTCCCTTGATCCCCAATGCAGTTTCATCCAAACAGTTCAAGGCTGGGTTGTGACGGCGAGCGGCGGTGTCATGGTCGATTCATGGCAAGTCGTCAGCAAAGTTAAGGTAAACGATTCAATCTCGAGCGCACTCGAGTCGGGTGTCTCATGGACGAACGACGACAGCATTTGGCAATAGCCAAATTCAGTTATGACCAAAGACAATCCATCTCCATTTGAACTCTTCCATTTAACAGAAGAAGACAACGGCCAAACGCTCGGATCCGCCATAAAAAAGCGCATGGCACAATGGAGCTGGGGACAGACCCGAGAAGCCATTCTCAAGCGGCGAGTGCAAGTAAACGGCAATCTATGCCTGGACCAAGCTCGCAAGGTTACATCGAAGGATGTCGTCAAGCTTTGGCAAGAATCGCTTGCGAAGCCTGTTCAGCCGACGGCTGTCCGGTTTGCTTACGTCGACGATTTTTTGGTTGTTGTCGAGAAACCACCAGGTATTACATCGACTCGGCATTTCGAAGAACGCAACCTTCCTAAAAAACGGAAACAGCTGCAACCAACGCTTGAGGAACTGCTTCCGGAAGCGTTGGAAAAGTACTTTTTCTCGCGATCGAAGTTGGCGGAGCGGGAGGCAAATCCGTCTAGGTCAGTCAACAAGAAGACCAAAGGTCGCTTGTCTGCGCAAGATGCTCAGCGTCAGCGGGCGATGCAGCTCAAGAAGTTTGAAGTCACTGCCGTCCACCGATTGGACCGAGATACGAGCGGGCTGATGATTTTTGCGAGGACGCCGTCGATTGCGAAATTGATTGGACAATCGTTTCGAAAGCATGAGGTCGTTCGAAAGTACCATGCGCTCGTGCACGGTCATCCTCAAGCCCAAACATTCGACAGCATTTTGGTCCGTGACCGCGGAGATGGCAAGCGAGGTACGCAACCCTCGGATCGTCCTGAAGACGAGAGTGCCCAGAGAGCGATAACTCATATCCGCCCCATCGAAACCATCGGAGAGTATTCGATGATCGAGTGCACTCTTGAGACCGGCAGAACGCACCAGATTCGAATCCACTTGTCGGAAGCAGGCCATATGCTTTGCGGAGATTCTATCTACAATCGACCGATCGGTGGTGTGCGCATGGACGACAAGAGCGGTGCGCCGCGACAAGCATTGCATTCGGCTTCGCTGGAATTCAAGCATCCCATTTCCGACGAGCTTTTGTCTTTCAAGATGCCGTGGCCTGCCGACCTCCACCGCTGGCTCAAAGGCTTGCGTGACGCATGCGAAGGTCGCAATCGCCGGAGCTAAAATTACCTTCAAGGTTGACGAGGAACCAAGCCATGAAATCTATTTTGCTTCGAATCATTCCGGTTCTGTTTTGCGTTTTGATGGTTCGCGGCGCGAATGCCGACCGGCCCAATATCCTTTTTTTGGCTGTCGACGACTTGCGACCTGAGTTCGGCGCGTATGGTGCGGATTACATCAAGAGTCCCAATTTGGATCGTATCGCGAAAGCAGGCATCACGTTCAATCGAGCCTATTGTCAGCAAGCAGTCTGTTCGCCAACGCGATCAAGCCTAATGACGGGTACGCGTCCTGACACCACCAAAGTATGGGACCTTGAAACGCATTTTCGAACAGCCCTCCCGGATGTGGTGACGCTTGGTCAGCATTTCAAGGACAATGGTTACTTCGTTCAAGGTATGGGAAAAATCTATCACGGCAATTTCGATGACGCACCCACTTGGTCCGTTCCGTGGCAATCCCCCAAAGCTCCAGGTTATGGACTGCCAGAAAACCTAGCCCTCAACAAGCCTGCGATTTCAGCCGATCCGCAGGCCGCGAACAACAAGAAGGACGGTAAAAAGAAAAAGCAACCTACTCCCAAGAACTCAAGAGGACCAGCATGGGAAGGAGCCGACGTACCCGACAATACGTTTCAAGACGGGAAGGTGGCTGAGCTGGCCGTTGCAACCTTGAAAGAGATTAGCAAAAAGCCCGGTCCCTTCTTTTTGGCGGTGGGCTTTGCCAAGCCCCATTTGCCGTTTGTGGCTCCCAAGAAATACTACGACCTCTACGATCCATCCAAGATCCAACTGGCGACGAACAAGTTTCGATCGCACGACGCTCCCGACTATGCCATACAATCAGGGGGGGAATTGCGCAGCTACCACGGAATCCCGGAAGGATCGATTCCGGATGATTTAGCGCGGCAACTTAAGCATGGCTACTATGCGGCCATCAGCTACATGGATGCACAGCTAGGCAAAGTTCTCGATGAGCTCGAGCGATCCGGTCTTGCGAAAAACACGATCGTCATTCTTTGGGGTGACCATGGTTGGAAGCTCGGCGAACATGATGCATGGTGCAAACACAGCAACTGCGAGAATGACACCAACGTAGCGTTGCTGCTCTCGGTTCCAGGGATGAAGCACGCAGGTGCCCGCACCAATGGCATTGTGGAATTTGTTGACATCTATCCAACGCTGGCAGAGCTCGCGGGGTTGTCGCTGCCAACGCATTTGGAGGGAACAAGCTTCAAGCCGCTCCTTGAACAACCTGATCAATCGTGGAAGAAAGCTGCGTTCAGTCAGTACCCCCGCTCCAAGGCAGGGAAACAGTTAATGGGCTATTCGATGCGTACGGATCGATATCGTTTTACAGCTTGGGTAGACCGGTACGATTCGACCAAGGTCGATTCGATCGAATTGTACGACCATCAATCCGACCCGCAGGAAAACCAAAATCTAGCACAACAACCGGATAAAAAAACGTTAGTGGATCAACTGACGGCTCAATGGCGGGGCGGTTGGCAACTGGCTAAACCTATAGCGATTCGATAACCCAAAAAAAATGGGTCGCGTTCTACGAAAGAAACGAAAGAAATGAATTCACTCGGTCTCAACTTTCGATCCGCTGATCTAAATAGGCGGTCGGCTATCCAAGCAACGGCCGCGCTCGGCTTGGGCGCGTGCTGGTCCAAAACGAATGCACAAGCGTCTTCACTCGATGAACCCAAAGGAGCCTCAGCCCACGAATGGTGGACTTGGCGAGGTCCCAACGGAAATAACATCGCGCCTGCCGGAAGTTCCGCTCCAACAAGTTACGGAGCGGATCATTTGTTTTGGGAGACGCGTGTACCTGGCCGAGGACATAGTTCACCCGTCGTTGCTGGAAACAGTATCTATCTTACAACAGCCGATAAAGTAGCAGGCTCTCAGTCTGTGCTCGCATATTCTTGCGATAACGGAAAGCCGCTTTGGTCTCAAGTTATTCACAACACAGGTCTACCGAAAGAGAACCATCCCAAGAACACAGAAGCAAGTCCTTCACTGGCTTTCGACGGACAAAGACTTTTTGCAGCCTTCTACAACTCGTCGGCGATTTGGTTGACTGCCATGACGGCGGAGGGCAAGGCTATATGGCAAAAGAGTGTTGGGAAGTTTGATCCGCAAAGATTTAAGTACGGCTATGCGGCTTCGCCAACACTGTTTAAAGACCTAGTGATTGTCGCCGCCGACTTCGATGGCGATTCGTTCCTCGCAGCCTTCGATCGAGCAACAGGCACCCAAGTTTGGAGGACCAAACGAGCCAGCGCAACGAGTTTCTCATCTCCCATCATTGCAGACATCGCAGGGCGGGAGCAATTGCTGATCAGTGGTGGTGAGTGTATCACGAGCTACGACCCTAATGACGGTAAGCAGTTCTGGTCAGCCAAATGTTTGACGATGGCGACGTGCGGTACGATTGTCTGGGACAAAGAGTGCGTCTACGCCAGCGGTGGGTATCCAAAGGCCGAGACGGCGTGTGTTCGGGCGGATGGATCAGGCACGGTTGTATGGACAAATAAGCAAAAGTGCTATGAGCAATCGATGCTCGTATACGACGGCCACGTGTATGCGGTTACAGATGCAGGGATCGCCCACTGCTGGCGAGCAAAAGATGGGGAGACGGTGTGGCGCGAACGACTTGGCGGTGACTACAGTTGCTCACCTGTTTTGGTTGGCGAGACAATTCATGTATTCAACGAACAAGGTCAGGGATTTGCTTTCAAAGCAAACCCGAAAGGCTATGAATCGATGGGAGGTGGAAAGATTGCGGACGATGTTTTCGCCACCCCGTCGGTTGTCGGGAACACCATGTTCATGCGACTCGCCAAGAACCTATCGGGTGTGCGCCAAGAGTTTTTGGTCGCATTACGTTAGGCGTGGCGACAACAAAATCACGGGCTCTGGGCGTGTCACCCGGGCTCTGGGCGTGGCGCTCGGGCTTGGTATGCTTCGCGTCCCAAGACAATTGCATCAGAAATTTTAATAAAGAATCGATTCTCGGCGAAACAAACTCGAATATTGAGGGTTTGTTGTTGGTCAGGGGGGAGACTGACTTCATGGATTTCAAACAAAGATTCGGATCGCTGTAGCGAAAAGATTGACCTTCATCGACAATACAAGCTCCCTCCCACGCGTTGCATATTTTGCAAAGTTGCCCATTCCCTCCCAATACCCGCAGTTATGAACATGTTAAATCGACGCAACCAACCGTTCCGTTCCCGCATGGGCGGCGCGAAAGTTATTGCCTTGTTGGCCATCGGAACTGCCGTTTGCGGGTCGGCGGGATATGCGTGGTGGCAGTCCAAGGGGTCGGGACTATACGCGGGCGCTGAAAGTGAGCCAATGCTTCACGAAGTGGTGAGCGGACCGTTCGACCACATCGTTCTTGAGCAAGGCGAAATCGAGAGCAGCAAGAACAACGAAGTCAAATGCGAAGTCAAAGGTCGGGGCACGAGTGGCACTCCGATCTTGAATGTGGTTCTTGAGGGTACCTTGGTCAAGAAGGGGGACAAGCTCTGTCAATTGGACTCGTCCGCTCTCGATCAAGAGGCCAAGAATCAAAGGATTATAGTTAGCTCCGCAGAATCGACTGTCATCAGCAGTGAGGCCTTGGTTAGCAAGGCCGCCATCGCCAAGCAAGAGTATCTCGAGGGCACCTATCAGACAGAACGCAACGCCATTCTGAGCGAAATCGCTGTGGCCCAACAGGGGCTTCGCAGAGCCGAATTGTCCTTGCAGAGCGCGGAACGACTTGCAGCCAAGGGGACGCTCAAGGCACTTCAAATCGAGGCCGAACAGTTCGCAGTCCAAGACGCCCAACGCAAATTAGATTCTTCGGACCAACGCATGAAAGTCCTTGATAGACTGACCAAGGAAAAGATGCTTGTCCAGTTGAACAGCGACATCGAAACAGCGGCTGCAAAACTTGCATCCGACAAAAACACTTTGAGTGAAGAAAAGGAAAAGCTCGAGGAGATTCGGAACCAAATTATAGCTTGTGCGGTGTTGGCACCGGCTGACGGACAAGTTGTTTATGCGAATAAGTTTAGTGGACGCGGCGGTGGGGACTTTGTCGTTGAGCCAGGTGCCCTGGTGCGGGAACAACAGACCATCTTCTTGCTTCCAGATCCGAGCAAAATGCAAGTTAAAGCCAAGGTCAACGAATCGCGAATCACTTTAATTCGCGAGGGTCTGCCCGTTAAAATTAATGTTGACGCGATTGGAGGAGCCGCGAATGAGTTGCTTGGTCGCGTCACCAAAGTAAACAAGTACGCTGAGCCAGGAAGCTGGATGGGCACAAGTGCCAAAGAGTATGCAGTGTTTGTGCAGATAATGGATCCGCCTCCATCCATTCGTACGGGAATGACAGCGGCAGCCCGCATTTTTGTGGAGCAGATTCCGGATGCCATTCAAGTGCCAGTACACGCAGTCTACGAATCCAAGAACCATCATTTTGTACTAATAAAGGACGGTGACGGTTGGAAGACGAGCGAGATCAAGCTCGGTGGTACGAACGAAAAATTTGTTACCGTTCTTAGTGGAGTGGATGAGAAAGACATGGTCGCTCTTGATCCGCGCAGTCATGTTTCCAAGATGAACATTCCTGACATTCCCGAAGTCGATGATCGTGAAAAACTCGCAAAAATAGCATCTGAGGCGCCTGCAGCAGCGAAAACCTCAGAAATGAAACAAGGAGGCGGCAAACCTGGATCTGCCGGTCGACCTGACTCTGGCGGCCCGCCAAACCCCGACGCAATTGCTGGCACGATTTTTTCCAGTCTTGATACCAACTCGGATGGCAAACTCACCAAAGACGAAGTTGCCTCAAACGAGCGAATGGCAGGTGCATTTAGCGAGTATGACACGAACAAGGATGGGTCAATCGACCGAGCGGAATTAACAGCCGTAATGCGAAAACGCATGGCAGCTGGCGGCGGCGGCGGTGGTGGCGGCGGTGGTGGCGGATCGGCTCGAGGAGCTCCGTCGAACTAATGCTTGAAATAAAACAGGACGCGACAAACTTTGCTTGTCGTGTCGTCGATCTCAAAAAAGAGTATGTTCTAAAAAGCGAAACCGTGCGGGCGCTTCGTGGGGTTTCGTTCGACGTGCCCGAAGGGGATTACGTTGCGATCATGGGTCCCTCGGGCTCTGGGAAAAGTACTCTGCTAAACATGCTCGGCTGCCTAGATCAGCCTACATCCGGCAGTCTTTGGCTGGGTGGCGATGACGTCGCAACCATGAACGACAATCAATTGGCAACGATTCGCTCGCAACGAATCGGATTCGTATTTCAATCCTATAACTTGATACAACAGTTGACGGTCGTAGAGAACATCCAAGTTCCGTTGTTCTATCAGGGACGATCGTTGACACGTGAGCAAAACAAGCGAACGGTTGAACTAGCCAAGATGGTAGGACTTGGCCAACGTTTGGATCACCGACCGACCCAGTTGAGCGGTGGTCAACAGCAACGCGTTGCCATCGCTCGCTCTCTCGTCAACAACCCTTACTTTATCTTGGCTGACGAACCGACCGGAAACCTCGACTCTCGGACGTCCGAAGAGATTCTTCAGCTATTTGAACGTCTCAATGTCGAGGGGAAAACAATCATTCTGGTTACGCACGAAGATGAAGTTTCCAAACGAGCAAAACGCGTGGTGCGACTTAAAGATGGTCGGCTCCAATGGGATAAAACCAATACACAAGAAGTTCGCGATGCGGCTGCGCAGTATGCCATAGATAATATGCCGGTGGAAGTATGAACCTACTACTCGGAACCATTCAACTAAGTATCAAGAGCCTCTGGCTTCACCCATTGCGATCGCTGCTGACCGTTCTAGGGATATTCATCGGTGTAGCGAGCGTTATTTGGTTGCTCGCGATCAGCAAGGGGATCGGGGATGAAGCAGTCCGCCAAGTCGAAAGCTTGGGCGCCGACACGATTATGATTCGAACGGTGAAACCGCCCAGCGAGAAACTGTCTTCAACGGGGCTAACGCCGTATGGTCTCATGCGAGACGAATACGACATGCTCGTTGCAACCGTTCCTACGATCAAAAGCGCACTTCCAATTCGCGAGATGCGGCGGCAGTTTCAATTCAAGGATCGAAAACTGGATGGTCGATTGGTAGGTTGCACGCCTGAGTATGCTGAAGTAACACACCTAGATCTTGCCGCCGGACATTTCATCACCGATACCGAAAACTCTGCTCTGGACACGCATTGTGTGCTTGCTGCCAAGGTGGCTGAAAAGCTCTTTCCATACGAAGATCCGCTCGGTCAGCGCATTTACCTGCCTGAGAACAAAAATTACTACTTGGTAGTCGGCGTTCTCAAACCTAAGGGATCGACTGCAGCTATTGGCGGATCGATGGCCGCACAAGATTTTTCTTACGACGTTTATATTCCGATCAAGACGCTTCAAAACCGTATCGGCGATACGGTTATGAGCATTCGGCCCGGTTCGCGCGAAGGTGAAGTGATCGAACTCAATCAGATAACGCTGCGGGTTTTTGACGTTGCCAATGTGAAGCAGACGGCTGAGTTGGTCAAGGCTGCCCTCAATTCGCATGATCGCATGGAGGACATCGCGGTTGTAGTGCCCTTGGAATTGCTTGAACAAGTGCGAACGACGCAGTGGATGTTTTGGATTTTTACAGTCATGATTGCATCGATCTCGTTGCTCGTCGGTGGCATCGGCATTATGAACATTATGCTTGCGACGGTAACCGAACGGACTCGCGAGATCGGTATTCGCCGCGCTTTGGGTGCCAAACGTTTTCACATCATTACCCAGTTTCTGGCTGAAACGAGTGTGCTGAGTTTGGCTGGCGGTATCACCGGGATTCTGTTTGGTCTACTGTGTGGCCCCACCGTGAACTTGGCCCGCCTCATCGCAAATACTTTCTGGACGGATCAGATGAAGGAACTTCCTCAAGTCGTTCAGACCCTTCAGCCAAGTATCGTACCGGAGAGCATCGTCGGTGCGTTTGCAGTCTCCATTATTGTTGGACTGATATTCGGTATCTATCCCGCGATTAGGGCAGCCAAGATGAGCCCGATCGAAGCGTTAAGGCACGAGTAAAGGCTTAGTCGGCCCATTCCTTCAATCCTACTTGGAATGTTCCGTCGCTTCTTGCTTGTCCACGTGCCATCATGGGAGTGTTGTATTGCAATTCAATATTTCCATCCCGATCCACGGCGATCAGTCCGCCTGAATCCTCGGGAAGCGTTTTGTGGATTGCAAAACCGGTGGCCTTCTCTAGCGACTCGTTCAGATATTCCATCCGAGAGGATACGGCTGAGGCGATATGATTTCGAATATAAAGTTCACCCACTCCGGTGCAACTTATTGCGCAAGTTGCGTTTTTTGCATAGGTTCCCGCACCGATCACGGGAGTGTCGCCCACCCGTCCATAGCGTTTACCGAGCAACCCGCCTGTACTGGTGGCAGCAGCAAGATTGCCTTGTTGGTCGCGTACAACACAGCCGACTGTTCCCAAATAGAACAATCGGTCCTTTCCGGTGTCGTGATCACTCTTGGAAGTCGTCGAATTTCGTGCGGCTTGCTTCTGTTGCCAAGCCTTCCAACTTTCGATTTGCTCCGGAGTTTTAAAGTACTCTTGCGGCTCCTGCGGCAACCCGATCTCCTTGGCAAATACATCCGCTGGTTCGCCACACAAGAAGACATGAGGCGTTTTATCGCGAACTGCCCGAGCCAACTGAATGGGATTGCGAACCGTCATAACATTTGCAACTGCTCCACAACTTAAGTCGGACCCATCCATAATGCTTGCGTCGAGAGACACGTCTCCGACGCTATTCAAAACAGCGCCGCGTCCCGCATTGAAATTTGGGTCGTCTTCCAGGATTTGGACCACCGCTTGTACAACATCAACGGCGGGCATTGATTTTTCCAACAGCTCTTTTCCGTGTTGCAGAGCGGCCTTGAGACCATGGATGCGATTCTGTTTTTGCACTGCGGTCCACCGATCGATGTCACCACCCGCTCCGCCGTGAATGGCTATAGACCATGTAGGCTTACTTGGTGCTTGGGTCAGTTTCCCGTCGGGTATTTGCGGGGTCATACTTGGTTTCGCTAATTGGTTCGTTGAGGTTTTTTCGGTTGCTACCGGTGGATCGGTCGATTTTGCAAGGGCCACGACGGAGAGATTTGAATTCGCAAGCCAAAACCAACCGACAATGAAAGCAGTTCGACACGTCATCAAATTGTTCCCTTAGTATCGCGAAATAGTTGGATCAATTTCTAAACTCCATTGATCGATGCCGCCAGCCATACTGGTCGCGTTGGGGTGCCCGTTTTGGCGAAACCAATTGGCAACGCGAAGCGATCGACCGCCATGATGACAGTGCACAACCACCGATTTGCCGTTCAGAGTTGCAAGTGTTTCCTGATCGGGTGGCCAACTCCTCATGGGCATCAAAAGTGCCCCATCTATTTTAGCGATGTCAGCTTCACTTGGTTCGCGACAATCGACGAGGGTGACGGGGAGGCCACTGTCATCGATTCCGTGTTTTAACCAACGTTGAACGGTATGAATGTCGACTTCGATGTTTTGCATTTTCAATCCTTACACAGCTTGCCTTTTAAATAGGATGGTTGAATTCGCTAAGGCCCTAAACGGCGGGCTGCCAATAAAAAAACAGGCTGGCAGCCTGTTCTACGGCTTTCGGTTCGGTAGCTAATGACTTGCGACGCGAGAGACGATCTCGTTGTCAAAATAGTTCGTTGACATGCCCGCATCGACCACGATGGTCTGAGCGGTAATGCCCGAGGATCGTGGACTCAAAAGAAACAGAACGGTATCAGCAACCTCTTGCGTCGTTACTCCAGCACCCCGAGGTATTGCCTTCTCGGCGAAGAGGTATGCGTCGACATATCCCGGAATACCCGCAGAAGCACTGGTCTTCAAGAGGCCAGCGCCGACGGCATTAAACCGGACCTTAGAAAAGCGACTGAAGGACTTTGACAAAAATGCCAACGACGAATCGAGGGCCGCTTTGACAGGGGCCATAAAACCATAACTTTCGCTCGCCATCCGTGTGGTTGAAATACCGATCGTTACCACCGAAGCGTTCGGAGCCAACAAGCTCTTGATGGCATTGCTCAGGGCGACGAACGAGAAACAGGAAATGTCTATCGCTTGCAAAAATTGCTTGCGTGTGGTTTCATGGAACGGTTTCATGCCATCGCTGTAGTCAGCAAATGCGATCGAATGAACAAAGCCTTGGATCGGTTCGGCATTGCCAGCAAGCTGATTGGCGAGATCATCTATCTGAGTTTGTTCCTCAACATCACATATCCAGATTGGAGCTGATGGAAAGAGCTTGCTCACTTCGTCACGGCGTTTTTGGCTGCGAACAACGTACTCAACTTTGGCACCATTGGACTCAAGCGATTTACCGATGAAGTAAGCAACGCTCTTTCGATTGGCCACTCCCATAACGACAAACCGCTTGCCTTCCAGTTGCAGGTAATCCATTTAGTCGCGATGGCTCCAAAGTGCGTAAGAAAATTTTAGATTGCGGTAGTATAGCGAAGTCTTAGCCTCGGCTGCGAGGCGGTCGGCCTTTTCCGCCCCCCTTTCGGCCTTTCGGGCCTCCGGGTGTTTTTCCACCGCGACCTCCTGTTGGTCGACTTCCTGTTGGTCGAGCGCCACCACCACCACTTCGGCCTCCTTCGCCTCCCGCGCCTTCACGCGGCCCCGAAGATCTTCCGCCACCGTAGCCGGTTCGAGATCCCATCGGCTTGCTTCGGCCGCCGCTTGACGAACGTCCACCGCTTGACGAACGTCCACCGCTTGCCGAACGACCACCGCTAGAAGAACGACCACCGCTTGCCGAACGATTTGCACTGGAGGTTGTGCCGTACGAACGTCCACCAGTCGGTCTTCGGTCGCCCACCTGTCTGCCTGTTCCGGATGGTCTGCGTTCGCCAACTTGACGTCGTTCGCCGGTTGAGCTTCGCTCGCCTGTTGGTCTGCCAGCACCTGTTGGTCTGCCGGCACCCGTTGGTCTGCGAGAGCCGGTTGTTCTGCGATCACCCGCAGTTCTGCGATCTCCGTCTGGTCGGCTGTCAGCACCTTCTTGACTGTTTGTGCCTGCCGAGCGGTTTCTTTCGTTCGATCGCACTTCTGAATTTTCCGCCGCGAGTCGTGCGTTGGCTTCTTCTCGCCGCTGGCTGGCTGGCTTGCCACTGCCTCGTCTCGGCTGATAGGTTCGAGGTGCCGCATCCGCCGCAGCGCTCGACCGCGAGTTTGGAGCGGGTTCGCGTCGCTTGGGTGCCGATCCCGTTCTCGGACGCCCTTCACCTCGCGATTCGCCACGACCCTCTTGTTGGGGTCGATTGTTTCGCGAGTTGGCACCTCCGGATCGATCGTTGGGCTGTCGATCGTTTCGACCATGCTTCTTCGCGCTTTTGCTCCAAGGGCTGTTGGCCGGAACAGGCGCGTCATCTAGATCGCGACCAATCGCTTCGTCATCCGAATTGCTTTCGTCATCCGAATTGCTTTCGTCATCGTCATTGCTGTCGTCATCGTCGTCAAACATTTCGAAGCCCATGCCGGTCGCGTCATCATCATCGAATTCCTCGTCATCCGTTGCATGGGAACTATTTGATTCCATTGCTGCGGCCGGAATGACCAATTCGTCGTCGTCAGTATGTTCGGTATAGCCAAGTACTTTGCCTCGTTTCAAGCCAGCGTCAATAACAGGGCCTTGTTCCCGCACCAGAACCGCGTTTTCGTACCCTGCATCAATGACGTTGTCGTCATCGTCATCTTGCCGGAATGGATTTTGCGACATCGGCGGCAAGGTCTCAAGCATTCCATCTGCCTCGTCTTCCCATGTCGGCGCGGGTTTGCTTTCCGCCTTCGATTTCTTTTTGACGCGTTGGGGTTTCTTCGTTAAAGAATCGTCTGCCGATAACTTACTGGTTGAACTTTCATCCGGAGATTCCGCCGCGATGCCAGGTTCGATCCCGTTCATTTCTGCCGACCGACGTTGGTCGCGTTCCTTGCGGTCGACTTTCTTCTGACGCTTGATGTCATCCACGACCGAGTACAACTGTGAGACTTCTTCGGAAGTGAGTGGCCGAAAGCTCCCCTCCGGCAGGTTGGCTAACTTAAGCGGCCCGATGGCCAATCGACGGAGTGTGACCACGCGGTGACCGAGCCGAGCCAAGACGCGGCGGATTTCACGATTCTTGCCTTCGCTCAAAGTGATCTCGATTTCGGTGCAGCCCTTGCGAACTTTTCGGATCTTGGCTCCGTCGACGCGTGCAAGGCCTTCCGCCAAATAGATGCCTCGTTGAAGCCGTCTCATGGCATCCATTTCAACTTGTCCCGCAACAACGACGAAGTAATTTTTGGGAACACTGTGCTTCGGGTGGGCCAGACGTTGCGCTAACTCGCCGTCGTTGGTCAATAGAATGAGGCCCGTACTCGATGCATCCAACCGACCAACTGGAAAGAGTCGATTGTTGCCCGGAACCAAATCGATGACTCTGGGGCGACCCTCAGGATCTCGGTTCGTGCACAAGACACCGGCTGGTTTGTGAACGGCGAAATAAAGAGGCCGATGTCGCTTGAGAGCTTCTCCGTCGACCGAAATCTTTACTTTTTCCGCGTCTACTTTGATTCCAACTTGGGTTACCGTCTTACCGTCGATTTCGACGCGACCGTCTGTGATGAGTTCGTCGACTTGTCGGCGCGAACCGAGGCCAGCGGCGGCAAGGAGTTTGTTGATGCGTTGCTCTCCAGCGAGCATGGACGGAGTTTCGATACGAGGCCGCTTTGGCTTAGACATGGCAATAGGAATCCGCAATCAAAAGAAATCAAACTACTGCGATGCAACCGCTTGAAGATCGGTTGGCAGCGTCTCACGACGCGGCAGTTCTAGCTGATAAATCCCCCAAAAGCAGAGGCCTAGCAGGCGTATTTTCCTGCGGGCCGATGTCAAAAAGAAGCGGGACGACGAGTCGAACCGGTCCTAAAAACTGCATTAGAGCCGGCTATTTTTAGCCGGATCTAGGAAGTGGAGGCACATGCGTCAGCTAGCCCATCACTGCAAGCGTGTTAAATTAGTTGACAATAGGCAGTTCTGGCAGACCAAAAGTGGATTTATTCTTTCAAAAAACGAACGAGTGCTGTATGTCGATTGAGCTTACTTGGCTTGGCCATTCCTCTTGGTGGATTAAGACTGGAGAATACAAGATCCTGATCGACCCATTTATTGGAGACAATCCCGCCGCCAACGTTCCTTCTACGAGTCTTGAACCAACCCACATTCTCGTCTCGCATGGGCATTTCGATCATGTCGCGGACGCAGCCGAAATCGCAAATCGTTCGAAAGCGGTCGTGATAACCAACTATGAAATTGCAACTTGGCTTGAAACAAAACATGGCGTCGCGAACACGGTCAGCATGAACTTGGGCGGAAAAGCTCGGATGTCATTTGGAATCGTGCAGTTTACCCCCGCCGTTCATTCATCAATGTTGCCGGACGGATCGTACGGAGGTGCATGCGGGGGCTTTTTGTTGCAACTCGACCGCATTTCCGATGCTTCTGCTATTTCGCAAACGCCCTACCGTTTGTACTACACCGGCGACACCGCTTTGTTTACCGACCTCAAGTTCATTGCGAGGCATGGGGTCGACTGCTTGATTGTCCCGATCGGAGACCTATACACCATGGGGCCAGAAGAGAGCATTGAAGCGATTCAGTTGGTACGCCCCAAGTTGGTTCTACCGACTCATTACAATACTTGGCCACCCATTGCTCAGAATGCTGCGGCGTGGATCGAATCTGTTCACAAGTCGACCAGTGCCCAAGCCATCGCCCCCGAAGTGAATGCCGTCATCAGGCTTTAGGACCATCCGTAAATAAGTTGCCGTTTTAGCGGAACCGCAGCATGAGATATGCCCGTAGCACAGGCTGCTAGCCTGTGCTTTTTAGAACATGACAGGCTGGCAGCCTGTGCTACGAAGTAGTTTTTGGTCTGCCGATCGCCTTCGCGGAACGGAGCAAGCAATCCGGTAGTCAATCATGTCGTCAGAAGCCTAAAAGCATTCGTATGCATAACACGGGTACGTTCCAGTTCGCTTAGCCCGATCTTGTCCGCCAACAATTGGTCCATATCGAACATGGTAGAAGCCGAACCAGCCAAGTATCCATGATCGCGATGCGTCGTACGTCGCGACGCATCCACTTGGATCGGTTGCCCGCCGATTCGATACTCGCCAGTCGGCATCCCGGCAGCGCTCATCGCATCACTAATAACGATGGAACGCTCGAATCCGATGATATTCAACCAAGACTTGAGTAGCCAATCGGCCAAGTGAATGCCATCTGCGATCAGCGTGATAACCAAATGATCCTTTAGGGAAAGAACGCGTTGGATGATGTTGTCATGCCGATCGACCTGTTGAACGCACCCATTCCCCAAGTGAGTAAAACCGACGAGCCCAGCCTCTATGGCGCGTTGCAGCATAACGTGACTGGCGTCGGTATGGCCAGCAAAGACAATGACTTTTTCCCGCCGCAAACGTTCGATTACTTGGCATTTCGAATCCTGTTCGGGAGCAAGAGTAACCAGCCGAACGAGCCCATTGCCCGCTTCGAGCAATTGCATCAAGGGGGATATCTCGGCCGCTTGAATATGCTGCGGTGGGTGTGTTCCGTAAAATCCTGGACGGTTCGAAAGAAAGGGTCCTTCCACATGGATACCTCGAACCAATTGCTTGAGGGTGGGCTCCTGGTCGAGGAAATTCGCAAGCTTGGCGATCCGCTTACACATCGTATCCACCGAGTCGGTGATGATCGTAGGCAGCATGGCGACCACGCCTGTGTTTCGAAGTCGCTGACAGGCCATCACAAATTGATCAAGCGTCAGCTCATCCTCATTGAAATCGACACCATACGCGCCATTCACTTGCAGATCAACGTAGCTCATGATCCTATACTCGCTCCGAAGATTGCAGGGATTTGTCGCTCAATTGCGTTGCACTCGCTTCGTCTAACACCAAGGTTACATCGGCATGTTTCTGAAGGATGGAGGCCGGAACGATTGACGTAATCGGGCCGTCGATAGAGCTTGCAACCGCGCTTGCTTTGCGGCTATCCGGAACGCTGCAAATGATTTTGCGAGACTGCAGGATTGCGTGAATCGACATACTGAGTGCTTGTGTCGGGCACTCGTCGATGCTGGAAAACCAGCCTTCACCAACTTGTTGTTGCCTGCAAGCATGATCCAAGTTGACCACGTGGTAGATGTCGGTGGTTTCGAAATCGGCCGGAGGATCGTTGAATGCCAAGTGGCCGTTTTCGCCGATTCCGATCATCGCTAGATCGATAGGACCCAACGACCATTTGCGTGCGGCTTCGGCGAGCGTTGCTTCTGGTGCCCCTTTGCCATCGAGAAAATGAAACGATCCAATCGGAACTAAGTCGACAAATCTTGCTGCCAGATAACCGCAGAAACTCGCGGGATGATTTCTGTCCAAACCCAGGTATTCGTCGAGGTGAAAACCGTCGACTCGAGACCAATCGATGCCAGATTCCTGGGTCAAGGATTGAAGTACCTCGAATTGGCTAGAACCGGTCGCAACCACCAGCCTTGCTCTAGGCTGATTTTTTAGCACGTGAATTAAATGGCTTGCGGCCAATCTTCCCGCGAAATTCCCTAAACCTTGACGATCACGCGCGATCTTTATGAACACTTTCAATCTCCATTTGGCACGTTTGTTGCATCGACTCCAATTACATAGCCAAAGCATATGACTTTCCGAGAATTGGTGCAGGTAGCTCACGAAAAATGCTTCCATTCACACCCGCAACAAACGCTTCTTTGGCGTCTAATTGCCCTTTGTTGTATTGACAAAGGGTAATAAATTACAATAATCAGGACCAAGTTAAGTACTCGTTTGGAGAAATCAACATGGCTAATTCGGTGCGTTTCGCAAAAGTTTGTCCCACATGTGGGCGAACTTTGCAAATACCGGTCGAGTTACTAGGGAAGGATGTTTGTTGCCAAGGGTGTGGTGCGGCGTTTCGAGCAAGCATTTCCGAGCCAGTTTCCAAATTTGGCTCAGTCGAAGGGATCGACGAGCGTGTAGATAGATTGATTCAGGCTGCCGACAAGCAGTTGCAGCACTTCTCACCCGCTTCTTAACCGCGGAAACATCGAAATGAAAAAACAACTTTTGAAAGTAGCGCTGCTAGCTACGTTTGCATCCTGCGCTTTCCTCTCGCAGCATAAAAATAGCAACGCGCAAGATTGGCCCCAATGGAATGGCCCGACTCGCGACGGTAGGCTTTCCGCCTTGACGAAAGCCAGCGACATCCCCAAGTCAGGCATCCCCCTACTTTGGAAAAAACCCATTGGCTATGGTTATTCTGGTCCCGTTGTCGCCAACGGACGCGCTTTCGTTACGGACTACCAGCTCGCATCGGGAAAGATAACGAACAATGCAGGTACCCGCGATCGACTCGAGGGCAAGGAACGAATCGTTTGCCTGGACGCCAAATCCGGTGAGACCATTTGGACCCATGCCTACGATCGCAAGTACGCGCTTTCGTATCCAGGCGGCCCGAGAGCAACTCCTGTTGTCGTCGAGGGGACCGTCATCTCGCTCGGTGCCGAAGGGGATTTAATTTGCCTCTCCGCAGAAAGCGGAAAAGTACTCTGGCAACGCCAACTTGCGGACGAATTCAAGATCGAAAAGCCGATCTGGGGGCAAGCGGCTGTTCCGCTCGTGATTGGCGATCAATTGATTTGCCTTGCAGGAGGCGAGGGAAGCTTGGTCGTGTCGCTGGATCGCAAGACGGGCAAAGAAATCTGGAGAGCACTCAGTGGGAGCGAAATAGGTTATTGTCCACCCAAGCTGATCAACCACGCTGGAGTGGACCAATTGTTGATTTGGGATCCATTGCTACTTTCGAGTCTCAATCCAAATACTGGAGCTGTCTACTGGCAACAGCCGCTAAAGCCCGACTATGGCATGTCCGTCGCACCACCCATCATCGAAGGCGACATGTTGTTTGCTTCCGGAGAGGGAGTGTCGGCAATGTTTCAACTAACCTCGAATCCGCCGCAAGCCAAGATGTTGTGGCAGGGGTCACCTAAGACTTCGTTGGGCCTGTCGAACACAAGCGCCATCTTCGACGCAGGGTACATCTACGGAGCAGACTACCAAAGCGGAGCATTGATTTGCGTACGTGCCAAGGACGGAGTTCGAATGTGGCAAACGGCCTTGCCAACAACCGGTGTCGATCGCGAACGAGGGGGCTCGAACGCTTGTGCTTACTTGATCAAGGCGGTTGGACCGAACGGCTTCTACTACATTCTAAGTGAAACAGGGGACTTCATCTCTGCAAAACTGACACCAGACGGCTACAAGGAAACGGGCCGATTTCATGCCATCGATCCAACCAACACATCGGGCGGCCGGAAAATCCTTTGGACCTTTCCCGCGATCGCTGACCAATGCGTTTTTGTTCGAAACGACCAAGAAGTTCGCTGCTATCAACTGCCAAAGTAGAGTTATCGCAAATAAGTTGTGAATCATCAGCGAGGAAATCGTGCCCCAATTTCGTATTGCCCTAGAAACGCTCCTTTTTATCCCATGGTTGGCGTTGGCCGCGTGCGCGCAGCACATCGTTTTGCAGCGAGACGAGTTGAAGTTGGAACTCTCCAGACCAGGCGATTCCGACAACTATCAGGGGACTCGGTTTGACCGATCCGGAATGTTCCACAAGATTGAATACAAGGGGCATTCGCTCTGCGAACGTTGGCATAGCGGACCACAAAACCCGACCGCCAACGACGACGTAACGGGTCCGTGCGAAGAATTCGGAAACGAGTTACCACTGGGTTACTTGACGAACAAACCGGGATCCAGTTTCCTGAAAATAGGTGTTGGTAAACTTGTCCAACCGGAGGAGGAAAAGTATCGTTTTTTCTATCCGTACTCGATCGCAGAAGAAGCGAAATGGACCGTGGATCGAGATGACAATTCCGTTGTGTTTTCGGTTTCGCAACAAAATGGGGAGAAGATAGGGTACTCATATCGCAAGCAAGTTTCTATCGTCAAGGATGGATTGGAAATTCGGCATGAACTCACCAATACGGGCAGCGAATCATGGACCACGGATCATTACAATCATAATTTCTTCTTGATTGATTCGGACCACGTAGGACCCAACTACGAAATCGATTTTGCTTTCAATCTCAAATCCAAGAAAGAGCAAGCCCTGTTTCTCGATCTTGTTCGGCTCGATGGTCGCAAGATGAGTTTCAACAGAGTACTCTCAAAAGACGAATCGTACTTCGCGGAGCTTGAAGGTCACCATCGTACGACGGAGGACCATCAGTTTTCGATTCGCCATAAACCGAGTGGGATCGTCGTTTCGTGTCGCGGTGACTTTCCGTTATACAAGCTCAATGTTTGGGGCATGAAGAATACGATTTGTCCCGAACCCTACGTAAAGTTGAAACTCGCGCCCAACGAAAAAGTCACTTGGATGCTTCGTTATCAATTTTCGATTGCATCCTCGAGCAAATAACAAGCGAACGCGGCGGACTGTCGCTCTGCCAAATAGCCCTTGGCGGTTCAACATGGGGGTTCAATGCGGGCAATCTTATTTTTTGCTTTCCTTGACAATCTCAAGTATGCTTTGCTTTCAACTTTTCTGTTAGAAGGCTTTTCGTCTATCTCAAGGAGAACGCGCAATGAACGCGTCGGTTCGCTTTGCCTCGGTTTTTTTACTGGCCATACCTTGCGTGTTGCTCGGCTACTTTGGCCTACTGACTGCCAACGCGACGCAGCAAGGAGGTGCGTTGGTGCCTGCAACAGCATCAACTCCTCCGTCGCAACCGCCCGTTCCGAGCAAAGGCAAAGAAAAGAAACGCGATGCCACTATTCCCATTCCAATCGTCGTGTGGGAAGCCCCCAAGAACGGCCAGCCTGCGTGGTTGCAAAGGAGCGTCGAGGATGAACTTTCGATCAAAATGGAGCAAGCGATTCGAGACCGACTCAATCAGAGATTAGACGTGTCGTTTACTGCCCAACCCCTTTCCGCAGTGATGAACTTTTTCTCGCAAGAACTCAAAATACCGATCTTGATCGATGACAAAGCTCTTGAGGAAGAGAACGTAACGCAGGACGAACCGATCACGTTCAAACTGTAAGCGCCCATCATGACCGGGGTTAGATTTCGGCGGCGCGGGCTTGATTTGCGGGGTAGTTTTTGCTTGTGGCAACTTGGCCACTTATCCCGAAACCAAACCAACTCGCGAGGCATTCGTGACCC
>Ga0247834_1000627_pt1 | contig 67785 bp, 62 predicted proteins | sample LaCruzMarch2015__8_FD_187118 | JGI IMG/M metagenome (GOLD analysis project Ga0247834, IMG submission 187118) | Freshwater microbial communities from meromictic Lake La Cruz, Castile-La Mancha, Spain - LaCruzMarch2015_12m | ecosystem: Environmental > Aquatic > Freshwater > Lake | place: Spain...
CAATTAAAACAAGCACTTCACAAATATAATAACTTTAGACCACATCAAAAACTCGACAATCTTACTCCAATCCAATATATTAACAATATCTTGGGAAAATTGTCTCATTCAATATGAACCAGTACAGCCGGCTCGTGCTATATTGGCTTTATTGACTGGATGTTGATTTGTGAACCCAAATTCACAATAACTATGGACTCCTAAAGCCGAATGATAGCAAATTAAATAATGCTGATTTCGGTTGTTGTTTTATTTTTTAAGAGGATAAATTATGTCTGAACAAGACCTTCTTGCAGATGATGTTGAAACAGGGCTTCAAGCTATTGATGAAGTTTGCATGGAAATTTTGGGCCTGGCAAAAAAACTTTATCTTGCCGAAACCAAGCTTGACTGGTTAGCTGGCAGGCTCACGGAAATCTGTGGACTTGCTGTGAAGCCGGAAGAGTTTGCAGATATTGCAGACAAGGAAAAAGGCATTTTCTTGCTCGATGACATCAAGATGGCGACTTTCCTTGACTATGCAAAAAACAAGCTTCATGAAGCTGAGCTTGATGAAGAAAAGATTTATAATCTCATCAATCTTTTGGTCGAACTAAAACAATATATAGCTCAATTCAGGGCTATCTAATCCCCGATTAACCACCCTCCCGGAATATTTTCAGCCTTAACCAAGGATTGAAAGCCGGGAGGGTTTATTTTTGTCCGCATAATGAGTCGGAACAATAGACCTCTTTGACAACTCTACTAGTATTTGTGCCTATATTTTTTTGGATTGCTTCGGCTTCGCCTCGCAAAGACGGAACTATTTGATATTGCATGCATAACTATCAATGTCGTTGCGAGCTGCTTTAGCGAAGCAATCTAGTTTTCTTTTATGCCTGACGAGTGTAATCGAACCTAAACATACTCGGGTACGATTTCACGCAGTAGAGCGATTGCCTCGGTGGGGTTGCGGCGGTTGCAGGCATCAAACAATTTGGCAAATACGCCTGCTATAAATTCGGGTGATTGCGAGCGTGGATTTGCCAGCCAGATGCTCTCATGCTCGGTTTTGCTATGTTGTTCGGACTCATGGAACAATTCCTCAAACATTTTTTCACCCGGACGCAATCCCGTAAACTCGATTTTTATATCAATACCGGGTTTAAGCCCGGCAAGTTTGATCATCTGCTCAGCGAGATCGAGAATTTTTACCGGCTGCCCCATATCAAGAACATATATATTGCCGCTTTGATTACCGAGAGTCGTGGTTTGCAGCACCAATTCGACCGCTTCACGCACGGTCATAAAATATCGCACCATATCTTTATGGGTAACCGTGATCGGCCCGCCCTCGGCGAGCTGCTTGCGAAAGAGCGGAACAACCGAACCGTTTGAACCCAAAACATTTCCGAAACGCACGGTGACAAAGCGTGTTTTACCGCTTGCAACAGCCTGGCAATAGCTTTCCGCTGCTCTTTTGCTGGCTCCCATTAGGCTTGAGGGGTTGACTGCTTTGTCGGTCGAGATCATAACCATAACTTCAACTTCTGCCTTAACGCAGGCATCGGCAATCGCTTGGCTTCCGAATATATTGGTTAAAATTGCCTCTTCAACATTAGCTTCGGCAAGCGGAACATGTTTAATTGCTGCTGCATGGAAGACGATTTGCGGCTTTTCGCTCGCAAAAACTGCATCTAAATGCTCACGATGGCGAACATCGCCGATCACAGCTACCCGAGGCAAATAGGGAAATGCACCGGCAATTTCCATATCAATCGTATAAAGGGCAAATTCGGAGAGTTCAAACAGCACGATTTTTGCAGGCTCAAGCTCGGCAATTTGGCGAACCAGCTCACTGCCGATCGTCCCTCCGGCACCGCTAACCAAAACGGTTTTGCCTTTGATGAAATCTTCAACCGGCTGTTTGTTCTGCACATTTTGCGAACGTCCGAGCAGATCTTCAACCGCAATCGGACGAATCTCGACCTTATCCTGCATGCCTTGCTTGAATTCGCTAAGTTTTGGCATTCTCGCCAAGGGAATCCCCAACTTATCGGTTGCCTCAAACAAACGGCGGATTTTGCTGCCTTCCATAGTGTCATAAGTCAAGATTGCTTTTTGCGGTTTTAAGCCTCGTCTTGCCAATTTATCGACGATTTTTGGAAATTCATCTAGATTACCGTAAATTTTAACATTATGGATAGTATGTCCGATCCGAGATTGATTATCGTCGATAATCCCCACCACCACATAACCCGAAGAAGGGCCGGAGCGGCTATCTCTTAGGAATAGTTCCGCACGATCGCCCGAGCCGATTAAAATCACCGGAATGCGATTGTCACCGACCAATCCTGTGCTGATTCCGAGTTGTTTATCTCGCCAAATGCGATAAAGAAACCTAGGGGTTCCAAGCAATGCAAGCAGCAAAAGCAGTTGGATAAACGGAGCCGATCTTGGAATACCGTCTAAACGATTGATCAAGAAAATTGCTAGATAAAACAATAAAATAGCAGAAACAGCCGATTTGCCGATAACCACGAGATCCTGAGTCGAAGCATAACGCCACAGCCCCCGATAAAGCTGCATATAAGAAAACACCGCCAAACAAACAATCGGACAAAGCAAGGTTGCAAGCAAAATCGGCTTTGTAAAGGCAAAATCATCACCTAAACGCAGATATAAAGCCAAAATAAAACTCACCCCAGCCATGACCGTATCATGCAGGGCAACTAAAAAATGCCGACGATAATTACTAAAAAATTTCATTGTTAACTGTTTAAGTAAATTTTTGCCGTTTGTCTATATCAACGAACATTTGCCGCAAACTTCACAAAAGCTTCATCGTTTTGTCATCAATTCGTCACATCTATTTGCTATGGTAACTCTCACGCACAATATTTCACGGAGATTTTTTATGACCCAAGCACCAAGTTTAGATGAGATTAGAGAAAAATATAATCAAGAGATAGGGGCTAAACTTCATCAATATAGTGCTGCACATGCAGGACTTTATTTCTTCGGATTACAAGAGGATCATGTAAAATTAGATGCATTTATACAAAAATTTGAACATTCTCTTACAGAGCCTGGCAGAAAAAAGGTTGAATTACCGTTAATAGAGCCGACATTCAACTTGGATAAAGTAACGGAGTCCTCAAATCCAGTGGTCTTGTCTAGCATTGCCAGAACACAAGAAACTTTAGTTTCGTTTCAAGATGCAATAGCGGAAAGCAAAATTAACGAAGACATTGCTGCTTATAATGCACAAATATTAGGAACAAATAAACAGGCGGTTATTGGTGAGCAATTAGATAATATTAAAGCTAAATATGAAGCACAAATTAAGCCTCGCTTTGATGGGCTTGCAGAAGCTTTAAAAGCCGAGTTTGGAGATGATTATATTGCAGCCACGCAATTTATAGCATATCATGAAAAATTGGAGGCAAAATTGGCAAACAAAGAAAATCCTAAATATTTGGGTTTTCCGGGATCAGATTTGTCAGGCGAGAACAGCCTAGAGATTCAAGCAAGGGCTCCGGCAATATATAATCTTGCCAAAGAGCTAAATGAGCGAATAGAAGCAAGCGGAATCAATGAAGATATTAGAGCATATAACACTAATCTTCTACGTGAGAACACCAAAAAAGTGACCGTAAAATTCGGCGAAACAATTCGTGATCTTGCACAAACTTTGCAACGAGAGCATAGATTTAAAAATACCGATGACGTTAATGAATTTGAAGGATTGGCAAATAGTTTTGATCAAAGCCGACAAGCTATTGACGATGCAGTTGCTAAGCTAAAAGTATTGCAATATAATTATGATAATACCGACAGTTATAAAGTTAATGATGACAAAAAAATCGGAGAAAAAATCGTACAAGCACTTAATATCACGCAAGAATTGACAAAGCTCGAAGAATTAAATAAACAACTCCAAGAATTACAAGCTCCCAAAGCCGAAATTGCAGAAGCCCAAGCGGCACCTCAAATTAAGTCCGAGCCGACTCCTCTAGAACTCGAAATTAACGAAATCACTACCAAGCAACTCAAAGTTCCTGCAGGAAAATTTGCAACGGCAATTATGAGTGTCTTAAATAGTGCAGAGCAATTTAAAGAGAATGAAGCTTATGTAAATCTACAGGGTGATTTGACTAAGTTGCAAGCAGGCGAATTTGTTGCAAGCGATGTAATCACTCATCTTAATGCGTTAAGAGAGCATGCGGTTCCGGTTATACATTCCAATGATCCTGCCAAAGAAGATGTTTCAATTCTTGATAAGAAAATTGTTGCGGCTGCAACCACAACCCAAGAGTTAGAAGAAGTCGTTAAACAAAGCGGAATTAGAGAGTTGGTGGCAAAAGCCAAAGCGGAACAAACTCCTGCGGAGACTTCGCCGGCTGCCACCGCAGAGGTTAAAGCCGAAGAACAAACAACCGAGAAAACAAATAAATTCGCCTATATTGGTCTCGGAGCTATTCCGCTTGCACTTATTACGGCAAGTTATCTCGGCATCGAATCTGCAAATACTCACACCCCTGTTCCAGGTGCGAATAAATCGCATGAGATTGTCTTGCCTTTTGAAGCTTTGCCTCAAACTCCGAGCGTCGATTCGGCACAACAAATGCTCGATAATTTGGTTGCACAACAAAAAGCAGAGCAAGCTTTGCAAGCACAGCCGGCAGCAAAATCACATGTTAATGCAGTTCATCAAGAAAATAACACGATAATTTCCGTAGATAAAGATACGAGCGAAATTACGCCAAAAACATTCGTATTCAACAATACCCCATATTTGCCCGAAGGCAGAACCGAAATTCATATTGCCGACCCTGCAAATTTGCCCGAGCATTTAGTTATTCAAACTCCTGCCTATTCGGTGAATCAAACCGGCGATAAAACCGATGCTCGCTTGTTTATAGCCTCCGACATCATCAATAAATATGATCTCACCGCCAACAGCGTCGATAGTCACGAAGGCGGAAAAGGCGATCATACTATGAATACGATTTTGCATTTCAGCCCAAAAGATCCAAACGACAAGCCTTTTGATATTACGTTGGTCGGTCAAGGCAAAGGAGTTGACGGTGAATTCAAAATCGGCGGACAAGCAGGAAAATTTGACCGTTACGGAGTCTCCCATATCGGGGTTATCGATTATAGCAACGGTGACGTGGTTAAAGAAATCGACGTTGCAAAATTCCCTACTGCCGGCAGGTTATCTATAGCCTTGGAGAATCTTCAATTCCACGCAGAGAAAGTTCCCGAACATGCTCCGGTTGATTTTAGCAAGCAGGCACAAAACTTCTTACAAAATAGATTTCGAGCAATCAGTGATAGTCAAATCGCCCAAAGTTTGTGATTATTTGCCATTATTCGTAGTCCCGTGCTTGAGTCGGGGTGACGTACATATTCAAACCCCGATATTATCGATCAGCCTAGTTTTGCCGAGGTAAACTGCAGCAGGCAAGCGGGTGGGTTTATCTAAATTGCTTGCTTTCTTGAGAGTTGTCGCATCTCGCAGCTCTAAATAATCGATGCGGTTAAAACCTGCTTCAAGCAAATCTTCCTTTGCTTTTGCAAGCAATTCTTCAACCTCGCCGCCTGCACGCAAACCTGCTGCAGTTGCTTGCAATATCTTATGCAAATTAGGAGCGATTTTGCGTTGTTCGTCATCAAGATAAACATTGCGAGACGACATCGCCAAGCCGTCATCTTCTCGCAAAGTAGGAGCGGCGATAATCTCGACGTTAATATCTAAATCTTCAACCAATTTGCGAATTACGCAGAGTTGCTGATAGTCTTTTTCGCCGAAAATCGCAAAATCGGGCAGGCTTTGCATCAATAATTTGGTGACGATCGTCGCTACCCCGTCAAAATGCCCTTGGCGGAATTCTCCGCATAATTCTCGGCTGATTCCTTCAACATGCACGGTAGTTGCGGCATTGTCGCAATAAATTTCGTCTACACTCGGAATATAGGCAATTGCAGCATCGGCAGCTTTAAGCTTGGCAATATCTTGCTCCTCGGTGCGGGGATATTTGCTTAAATCTTCATTGGGTGAGAATTGGGTAGGGTTGACGAAAATCGAAACTACAACTCCTTCGGCATGTGTTTTTGCCGACTCAACCAATGAGATATGCCCGGCATGTAAAGCGCCCATCGTCGGCACTAATGCGATTTTCTTGCCGGTTGCCCGTAAATCTTCTATAGCTTGGCGAAGTTCTTTTTTAGTCCGTACGATTTGCATAATAACCTTGATCCTTGAAAATAAAATGCTTAATTCTCTGCCCAAAATTTACGAGCAAACGCTGCAAGAAGCAAGCCTGCAAAGCGACGATGCCCAAAAATTCGTAATTAGCCGACTTGCTGCTTTGAGCGAACAAATCGTAACCGCCAAACCGCAAAGCAAGATCTCGGCGATTTTCTCACGCAAAAAACCCGTCACCTCCAATCAAGGGATTTATATTTGGGGTGAGGTCGGGCGTGGCAAATCGATGCTCATGCAAATGTTTTACGATAATTTGCCGATTGCAGATAAATTACGAATTCATTTTCATAATTTTATGCTGAATATTCATAAGGAAGTGCATTTGTTACGGCAAAAAAACGATAAAAATCCCCTCGCAAGCGTGGCAAAAAACATTGCGGCAAAATATCGGGTGATTTGCCTCGACGAATTTCAAGTTACCGACATTGCCGATGCGATGATTCTCGCCAGACTTTTCAAAATATTTTTTGCAGCAGGGGTTGTTTTCGTTATCACCTCGAACCGACCGCCCGGCGAGCTTTATCTCGGCGGATTGCAACGTGAAAAATTCCTCGATTTTGTCGATCTGCTTGCCAAGCATAGCGAGATTTTAGAGCTTGCCTCACCGCAAGATTATCGTATGCGGCAACTTGCCAAGTTAAAATCGTCTTATTTATATCCGCTTTCGCCGCAAAATAGAGCGATTTTTGATGCGATGTTTAAAGAGGCAACAAACGGTGAAATTACTCCGCTTATTTTGCATGTCCAAGGAAGGCAGCTACATGTTGCAAATGCTTGCAGGGATATTGCGATGTTTAGCTTTGCCGATTTATGCGAAAAACCGCTTGCGGCTGCCGATTATATTGCGATTGCCGAGAACTTTAACAGCGTATTTTTAAGCGATATTCCCGAATTGTCGCCCGAAAAACGCAACGAAGCGAGACGTTTTGTGACCTTGATCGATGCTTTATATGATGCCAAAATCAAACTTATCTGCACCGCTGCAGTCGCTTGCGAGCAGATTTACGCTAGTGGCGACGGCAATTTTGAATTCGCCCGCACGGTCTCACGTTTGCATGAAATGCAGTCGGAGCAATATATTTCCTCAAGTTCTTATTGATTATAAGGGAAAGTCATAACATTAGAGAGAAATATATTGTTATATTAAGAAAATATTAACTTACTTGTTATAATATAAGATATTATGACCCAAGAAAATGAAAAACCATCTTCATCGCAGTTATCGCAAGAGCAAATAGATCTTATATTTGCTCCTTATTTTCTGCTGTTTGAGGAAGAGCCGCTACGGCAAAGAATTCCAAAAATAATTGAAGATACAAAATTATCTCCAGATCATTGTGATGCAATATTTAAGTATATGAATGACTTAATAAGTGAGTCTTGCAAGAATAATCCGCGTCATTTCCAGTTGTTTTTTCAAAATATTTTACCACAATATCTTGTGTTAGAGGATTCTGATTTAAGAGATCGGGCGAAAATTTATACAAACATGCTGCTTGCCGGAGAAGGCTTCAACGAAATCATTGATGATATTACAACTCCATTTTCTCACGGTTCATATAAAGATTCCGGAAATTATCAAGAATTCAATATATTGCCAAATACTGAAATATTTAATGATGCTATTCGTGATCTGCTTGTATCTAAAGAGTTATCCCCTGAAGATTATAGTTTTGATCTTAGCAAATTTATTACTTTAAAACCGAGTGCATATTTTGCTGAATTAGCGGAATTACGTGATACCGTGGAAAAAAAATGCGGAGAAAATTGGGAGGAATTTAGAATAAATAAATATTTTCCAGCCATATTTGAGCAAATATTAAACGAATTGGATTGCGATGATATAGAAGAAATAAAAAACCCACGACTATTTTTGAAATGTTATTTAAGGGCATTGGATAAACAAGGTAGGGACGATTTTTGCCAAAAATATGAATTAACTCAGAATTCTATATTTAACTCTATATCAGGTAAAGATAGTAAAATTCGAGCTTTTCATGCCAATAAAAGATTGATGATATCAGAATATTTTAAAGAATTGCTGGAGTTTGATCCCGAACAAATAGAGCAAATTAGCGAATTATTTTCTATCCCAACTCAGGATAAAGTTCTGAAAATAGATAATTTCTTTGAATCATTAGAGGTGTGGACGGATATTGTCGGTGTTAGCAAAGTGGATTTTGCAGCTTCAATACCCGGAGTTTCCGTAATAGCAAGTGAGAATATGTTTATTGGATGGCAGAGAGGCAATAAACTTAATGAATATATCGACAGGATATGTGACTTTATAAGAGATAAAACTAGCTCAAATGAAAGTTTGCCCAAATTCGATCAAGTAGCCGAAGAGCAGTTTCGTAAACTTGCATTAGTAGCAATTGAGGCTTCGGTTATAAGAAATCCTACTACCAAACTTGCAAAATCCATGCGTGCCAAGGGATTTAATTTTAATCTTGATGATCACGGCGATTCTTTAAAACTATAAATCCCTCAAATGTCTTTGGCGAGCAATTGCCTGCATTCTTGCTCGGCATCGGCAAATTCATGGTTATAGGGGGAGAATTCACGCTCATTTTCTAAGAAACTCTTGCCATTGGGGGAGGGTTTGTATTTGTCAAAACTACATTATAGTAATTTCAAGTAATATAATCATTGATTTTACTTGTGCATTTTTGAAATTGCATATATAATACCAACAGAGGTCGGTCACTGCGTAGCGGGGGCTGACCTATTTTTTTGGTAAAACAACAAGTCCGTATCCGTTGATTTCGCCAAATTTATTTTTTCGCATCTTGCTCTTGATAATATCAATATCCACTCGAGATTTCCTGCCGAGTAATGTTCTTGCAATCGGTGTTACTATTAAGTCCGCAATTTCCAAACCGGCTAATTTACTATCTTTTCTCTTTAGAAAAAGAGAATCTATGCTCTTGTTAATATCAACCGCACGCATAAAACCGGTTCCCGATACTTTTATATTAGACCAGGCGGACTCCAATTGGCGATCCAAAGTAAAATCCCTAGCTTCCGCTATTATATTTCCCTTTAGTTTATTATCTGAAATATCAAAACAAAATCTCTCCGTTAAAACATTCAATGAAAGATGATAGGGATCTATCGCTTCCAACCCATATTTCTCAATATGAAAATTTTTCTTAATTGCACATGCTACAATCGTAATATTTAATTCTGAAAGAAGGTGATTTAATTTTTTGTAAAAATCCCGACAAAATTCAGGTTCTTTCATTCTCTCAAAACCATTTTTCTGACGTGTAAAATCGGCAGTATGCAAAATTATATTGCTTGTTCCGAATAGATCAGTCTTGAACCGATTCAGTTTATCCGTCATCTCTGCGTAAGCATAAGATTCATCTACTATGACTCCGCCCAATACAAAAATAGGGTGTTGCGAATCAATATCTTTTAAATTGTGATCGCCTGATTCATCTATAAATAGAATCTTTTTCATTTTCTACTCTTAACAACCCCTCAAATGTCTTTGGCGAGCCACTTCTCACAGCATTCTTTTGCCAAAGCACGCACTCTGCCGATGTAAGATGCACGTTCGGTCACCGAAATCACCCCTCTGGCATCAAGCAAATTGAAGCGATGAGAGGCTTTGATGCACTGATCATATGCAGGTAGGGGTAAATCTTTGGCGAGTAAGGCTTTGCATTCTTGCTCGGCATCGACAAAATGGCGAAGCAATTGTTCGGTATCGGCAAATTCAAGGTTATAGGCGGAGAATTCACGTTCATTTTCCAAGAAAATCTCACCGTAAGTAACCGCAGGAGTATTTTCGCCGGCAGGGTTAAATTGCAAGTCGTAGACATTTTCTACGCCTTGGATATACATCGCCAAGCGTTCCAAGCCGTAAGTCAATTCGCCCGACACCGGCTTGCATTCGATGCCGCCGACTTGTTGGAAATAGGTAAATTGGGTGACTTCCATACCGTCGCACCAGACTTCCCAACCCAGCCCCCAGGCTCCCAGAGTCGGGCTTTCCCAGTCGTCCTCGACAAAGCGGATATCGTGTTTGAGCGGATCGATTCCGAGTTCACGCAAACTATCGAGATATAATTCCTGCAAATTATCGGGCGAAGGCTTCATGATAACTTGGAATTGGTAATAATGCTGCAAACGATTGGGATTCTCGCCGTAACGCCCGTCTTTGGGGCGACGCGAAGGCTGCACGTAAGCACAGTTCCAGGGCTTGCTGCCTAAAGCTCTAAGCGTGGTTGCAGGGTGGAAAGTTCCCGCCCCTACTTCCATATCGTAAGGTTGTAAAATAACGCAACCTTGGCGTGACCAATATTGCTGAAGAGTTAAGATAATGTCTTGAAATGTTTTCATGCAACTTTTTTAGCATTTTTTTAATGCTTGGCAATATTTTTAGTGTGGGGCAATATTTTTAACGCTTTTTTAATCTTTTTTATCTAATGTTACGGACGGATATAACTTCATATAAGGATTCCCCATGAATAAGCGATTGATTGCCGGAGTTGCATTATTTCTCTGTTTCCCGATTATAGTAAATGCCGAGGAGCCGGCAAAAAAGTTTGAAGGTTATAGCAAGATTGTACGCTCCGACAGGATAATAAACGTTAATGCGGACGCAACTTATACCGATAACGTAGAGTACGAAATTAAAGTACTTAATAAAGACGCAATCGATCAAATAAACAAACGCAGTATAAGTTATAGCAACTCGATGGCGGACTTGGAAATAATCAAAGCCTACACTCTCAAAAGCGACGGCAAACGAATAGATGTTCCAAAAAATAATTTCCAAGTCGAAACCAATAGCGGCGATAAAGGCAATTCTCCGTTGATCTCCGATATCAAAACAAAAACTATTATATATCCAGATCTCGGAGTAGGCGACAGCGTCGTACTTTCTTATAAATTGATCCAGAAAGAAGCTTTATTCCCCAAACATTTTTCGTTGTCAAAATCTTATGACGATAAATATGTAGTAGAAAGCTCGGATATCACTATCAATGCACCGGATTCGCTTAACTTGCGGGTAGAAAGTCGTAATATAAAAGGCGGTGAACCGGTTAAAAAAGACGGTAAAACCAGTTGGACTTGGCATTTTGAAAATCGTGAAATCGGCAAACCCGATTATGTTTCATTGGTTGATAGTTACGATTATGCCAGCCGCATTGTAGTGAGCAATTTTAAGGATTATGGAGAATTAGCGGCTGCTTATGAAGAGCGTGCGAAACCTAAGTCAGCGGTAACCGAGAGAATCAAAAAACTTGCTGAAGAAATCAGCAAAGATGCCAAAACCGAGCATGATATTGCCAAATCGCTTTATGAATGGACGGCTAAAAATATCCATTATGTCGGCAATTGCATCGGAATCGGCTCGGTAGTCCCTCACGATACCGATCATATTTTAGATAATAAACTCGGCGATTGCAAAGATCACACCGCTCTTTTGCAAGCATTGCTCGCAGCAAAAAATATTGAAAGCACGCCTGCTTTGGTTAATTACGGCGATACTTATACGATATCTGATCTGCCCGATGTCGGCGTGTTTAACCATGTGATTAATTACATTCCGAGCCTTAATCTTTATGCCGACTCGACCGCACAAGATATTCCGTTTGGCTATTTACCGATGCAAGAAGAGGATAAACCGACAATTCACACCGCCAAATTTGACGGAATCAAGAAAACCCCGGCAAGCGATAATAGTAAACATTGGGGAAAAAGCAAAACCGAGTTGAATTTTGCCAAAGACGGCTCGCTAAAAGGCAATATTAAAAGTGAATTCTCGGGCATGTTTTCCTTCGGAGCAAGAAATTGGTTTCATGCAATCGAAATTGACCCCAAACTCAAAGAAGAGGTTATCAAACAATCGCTCGGCAAATCGGGTTTTAACGGTAGTGGAAGTTACGTCAAGTTTGACGACACAAACAAATTGACCGATAAATTCTCACTCGAAGCAGATTTCAAAATCGAAAATGCAGTTAATTTACCGGGGCCGAGCGGCGTAAGAATTGCACCTTTTATTGATTATCACGATGTTTCGGTTGCAACTTTTGCAAGCGGTGCCGAAGATGAGAAACCTTCGCAAAACTTCCCTTGTTTGGGCGGCTCGGCATCGCAAGAAATCGTAATGAACTTCCCCGAGGAAATCAATATTATCGCCTCGCCCAAAGATGTCCATATTAAGCAAAAATACGGCAGTTACGATGCGGTTTATACGAGAAAAGGCAATAGCATAACCGCAAAACGTGAGATCGTCGACAATTCACCTTCTAACGTATGCTCGCCCGAAGTCTCGGAAGTGTTCAAAGATTTCTCTCGGGCGGTGTTGAAGGATCTTAAATCGCAAATTATCATCGAGGCAAAGTAATAATATCGGAATGAATAAAGACAATCACAAAGAAATTGCAATTGCCTTAAAATACGAAATCGGCAAAGATCCCGCACCTAAGGTTGTCGCCAAAGGTGAGGGATTCATTGCCGAGCAGATCATCAAAATCGCCGAAGAAAATGGCATTGAAATTCGCAAAGATGCCGCATTGGTTGAAATTATCGAGAAAATAGATATAGATACGATAATTCCGCTTGAAGCCTATAGTGCAGTTGCAGAAATTCTTAATTACATATATAAAGCTAATGCTAAACTAAATAAGGCAATCAAATGAGCGTAAGTTACCTCCCTCCGGACATTCTAAAAAAATCAGTCTTTGAATTGGTCGAAGATTGTCGGGAGAAATTACGCAACGGAATCGTCGAAGTTGCCGATGTCGAACAAAGCGTTAGGGTTTATTGCGAAGCAATCGCCGCTTTGCCGCTTGAAGAAGGGCAAAAACACCGTGAAGATTTACAATATTTAATGAGCGAAATTACCAAACTCGGCGAGGAATTACTCATCGAACGCCAAATAGTTTTGGAAAAAATCAGCTCGCTTGAACTGCTCCGCAAAGCCAATAACGCTTATAATAAACACGAGAATTGAAGCCGGTTTTAAGCTTGCCAAATAGCGTCTATTTCTTGCATTTTAGCGAGCGTGAGGGTTAAAACTTTTACTATATTCTGCACATTTTCTATCTCGTCTAGTGTTAGAGTGCGTCCTTTGCGGGATTTAAGATATTTATCAAGAACTTGATAGCCGCCGATATGAAATTCCCAAATTTCTTTGCTTATGGTAGAGAAATATTGCTCTTTATTGATGTAAAGTCGCCCGTTTTCTTGCAGATAAACAGGTTTTTCAACCGTCATATTCCCTTTGGTTATTTCAATTTTTGGGGAGTCGGGGATTGATTTTAACAAATGCGCTTGCACGAGTTCAGAGCCGATTGCACAAAGTTGTTCAAAAATTTTGCTTGTCTCAACAAAAGGAATATGGGGGAAGTCAATTTTCAAGAAATCAATATATTTACTGCGATAGGTTGGGCTGTGCAGCACCGCATAAATATAGTCTAAAATTTGCTCGGGTGAATAATGCTTGCCGTATTTTTTATCTATAAATTTACGAAACTCGGGCGATAGATTTTCTATGCGTTCTTTACCTGTAAAATTATCTTCAAGCTCGCCAAATAAATCTGTTTTTGGCTTTTTGTCGTTGGGGAAGTTATATAGATAGAGGGGGAATAGATTGTTTCCGCCTCGTCTAAACAAATTTAGATCGGTAATACTATCTGTAATTGTCACTGTATCAAAATTTTCCTCACCAATTACCCCAAATTGTCTGCTAACTGCAATACCAATATTATCTCCTGCAATCATGTGACGCATTACTTCGCCACGAGGCATACAATGAAAACCTCGTGATTTTCCTGTATATAAAGTATAACGAATATCAAAAGGTCTATAATTTATAGGGACTAAACAATTATCGGATATACCACTTTCTATTATGTCTTTTTGGGCAAGCTCAACTTTCCAATCCCGTGAATCTTCACCTAAATTATAGGTAGTTCTTGCATGGTCTATAGATAGCGTAGAAAAATCATTGATCACTTTTTTGATTTCTTCTTCAGTGAAATGAATAGCCAAATCATCTCTAGCAGTAACAATTCCCACTGAATTAACAGGGAAAATATCGGTAATTTTCCAGCCTTGCTCATATTCTGCTCGCATCGTTTGATCTTGCGGAATGAATAAATAGTTTGGAGTGTTAGGGGTTAAGTTTTTCCAGTCAGTTTGGGTTATATTTTCTTCTAACAATTGTTTATATTTAGATTTTCTTTTGCCAAATAAATCAGAATGAAAAACCGCTTTTTTGAGTTTTTTATTCTTTACCAAAATTGCAATTGCTACACCTTGCTCAATATCAAACACATTTTCGTCTTTGCTGCCGTCGGGTGCGTTTTCTTTCTTTTTACTATTGCCGTGTAAATCCATAATATGAATTTGGTCAAAAGTTTGCATCAGGCTTTGCCGCATTCCTCTGAAAGTCGGGTTGTCAATAAATGAATGGCTAGTGATAATGCCGACTATACCTTCATCTACTTTATCAATTTTGTCTTGAGCAAAGCGAATAAATTTTACATAATCATCATTTAACCATTTGGAATTTTTCTCTCCCAAAGGTTTGCCGTCAACAAATTTGTACGTATTTACCAAATCACTGATCCATTTGCCTTTATTTTTGCTTTCTCCGGAATATGGCGGATTGCCTGTTATCACTAAAATCGGTTTGTCTTTTACCGCCTGTGCATCTTGGGCTTCACGAGACAAGGCAGGCAGTAGAAAATTAGACTGCGGCGAGATCGGCTCAAGCGTATTAGTGAGGTAGATTTGCAAGCGTTCGCTAGGCTTCATCTCGTAACCTTTATCACGCAAGAATTGGGATAATTTCAAATGTGCGATTGTATAAGGTGCAATTAGATATTCAAAACCGTAAATATTCTTGAGTATATGTTCCTGGATTATTTGGTCACGCACTCCCTCTGAAACAGTCTCAAAAATTTGTTGCAAAATCTCAATTAAAAAAGTTCCCGTGCCTGTAGCAAAATCTAGAACTTGCACTTTTTTGCGGTCTGCCAGCCCTTGAGAGATGCCAAAAATATCTTTGAGAATATCGTTAATCGCACGGACGATATAATTAACCACCGGCGGCGGAGTATAATAAACCCCACGCCCTTTACGAGTTGCTTGGTCATAAGATTTTAGGAAATCTTCATAAAAATAAACGTAAGGATCTTTGGCGAAAAGTAGCCGCTCTTCCTCAGTATCTTCAAACAACTTGCCTTGTTTTTTGGTAAAGGCTAAATCTTCATGAATTGACGCAATATCCAGCATATTCATGATTGAAAGAATTTCATCTACCGGTTGTTTGGCAAGTAAATATTGCGGTTTATCCATTTCATCTAGGAAATTAACCAACTCACGAATTAACTCAAAGCTCGCCGGAATATATTTTTTAGCATTATCAAGCGTTAATTTATCGGTTTCGCCTTGCATATTAAGGCGGGCAAGAAATAGCCCGTAACCCAGAGTTTGTGCAAAAGCATCGGCAAATTCTTTTACCGAGAGTTCCTGAAAAACATCTTTTCGGAATATGTTGTAAAGCCCCCAAAGACGACCTTCTTGATGCTCTTGTTCTTGCCTAATCAATTCTTCAAGTAGTGAATCTCGCAAATCATGGCAACGTGTAGCAAGTGCCTGTGCTAAATCTTTTGCCCTGGCAATGTTTTTAGGTGCGGTAGAATAAAAATGCTCAATTAGCTTAGCAACTTTTTCAGCTTTTTCCGGGTCAAGTTTTGCTTTGCGGTTGCCGACATCATTTGAATAACAAAGAGTTTCTCTTGCTTGAATATTACCGTCACGCAACCAAACCCACTCAAGATAGTTGGTGATTATAATATTACCGGAAAGCTTTTTGTATTTCTCAATTTGCAGGCTTTTTAGAGTTTGATCAAGATTTTCGACAATCTTTTTATTTTCCAAATAACCTAAAATAGCTTCGTTAATTTTGAACTTGAAATCAGGCGAGCCTTTTCCTGAAGCATCTCTTTTTGGTTCGTGAATAATCTTTATTTCGGAATTTTGTTGTTTGGAAATTAGAGCAAGCAAGTTTTGCAATGCCGGACGCAAAGTATGTTCGGTTGCATCGCTTAAATCCAAGGCTTTAATTGCCTCGAAATAATCTTTAAACACATTGTTTGTCAAAGCAAAGCCCCTTAAATATTGTGATAATCATCTCAAGCATCTTTTAATAAATCCTGCAATTCTTGCTCGCTCACGTCACCTGCAATGATAGATTTGCCGATTCCTTGCGATAAAATGAAAGTTAATTTGCCGTCTTTGGCTTTTTTGTCTCGGTAGCAATGTTCAATCAGGCGGTTGCTATCCATGCCTGCAAATTCGGTCGGCAAGCCGATTTTCTCAAAATGTTTTTTAACCCGATCATAATCTTCAACACTGCATAAATTGCGGGCAACCGATAAACGCATCGCCAGTAAACTGCCGATTGCGACTGCCTCGCCGTGGAGCAATTTGTCGCTATAGCCGGTTTCGGCTTCGAGTGCATGTCCGAGCGTATGGCCGAAATTGAGGGTTGCACGCAAGCCCGCTTCTTTTTCGTCGCCACTTACGATCTCGGCTTTGGTTTTACAGCTTTCGTGGACGATATGGGCAAGTGCATCGAGATCGCCTGCCAAAGCTTTCTCTGCGTGTTCTTCGAGCCAGACAAAGAACGGATAATCCGCAATAATCCCGTATTTCACCACCTCGGCATAGCCTGCGAGCAATTCACGTTTGGGCAGATTGAGCAACAAATTAGTGTCGGCAATTACCGCTTGGGGTTGATAAAACGTGCCGATAAGATTCTTGCCGAAGCGGCTATTGATGCCGGTTTTGCCGCCGACCGAACTATCGACCTGGGCAAGCAAGGTCGTGGGAATTTGGACAAAATCGACCCCACGCAGCAAGATGCTTGCCGTAAAGCCGGTAATATCGCCGATAACTCCGCCGCCGAGTGCTATAAGAGTTAGATTGCGGTCGGGAGCGGTTTGCAACAAATCCTCGAGCAATTTTTCTAGCACCGCAAAGCTTTTTGTTTGTTCGCCTGCTTGCAAGATTATATGTGAGTTTTTAATTTTGGCGGCATTTAGAGAATCAACCAGTTTTTGCAGATGCAAACCTGCAACATTACTATCGGTGATAATTATCACATTGGGGCGTTTTAATATCGGCAAAAGTAAGTTTCCTGCCTGCTCAAGCAGATTACTGCCGATAAAAATTTCGTAACTTCTTGCGTCTAATTCAACTCTAAGCGATTTTTTCATAATTTTGTTCTACTTTTCAAATGGCGTAAAATCTCCCCGACGATTGCATCATGCCCGCCCGAGCCGCTATTTACGGCAAAATCCGCCTCGGCATAAATCGGGCTGCGTTCTTCGAGCAATTTGCTAAGAATTTCCCTTTTGTCGCCCTGCTCAAGCAACGGACGATTATTGCGACGACCGACTCGTTCAAGCAAAACCTCGATGTCGGCTTTCAGCCAGATCGAGATTGCCTTGCTTTTGATTGCTTGGCGAACCTCGGCATTCATGAATGCACCGCCGCCGGTTGCCAAAATAATCGGCTCTTTATCGAGCAAACGGAGAATCACCCGTTTTTCCAAATCACGAAAGATCGGTTCGCCATATAGTTCAAATATATCGGCAATGCTACATTCGGCAGCTTCGACGATTTCATTGTCGGAATCGACAAAATCTAAGCCGAGTTCGTTTGCCAATCTGCGTCCGATAGTGGTTTTGCCCGCTCCCATTAACCCGACCAGCACGATCGGAGTCGTCAAGCCCAACATATTGCGGTTTATTAAATTTGTGTTATTATCTGTCATAATGACTAAACTATATAACTCAAAATAGCATAAGAGTGAAGAGAAGATGATTAAAAAACCGATTTTTCTTATATTTTCGTCGATCGGGGTGATCGCATTGGCAGGAATTTTATTTCTTGCCAACCACGATATTCCGGCACCGCAACAAAAAATCGAGAAGGTGATAAATATTCCGGTTACAACCGGAAAGTTGTGACCGGCTTATGAAATGAAAGAATTATATGAGAAAATTTTTACTAAATAGTTTGTTTCTATTGTTGAGTTGCAGCGTTTTGACCGACAATGTTGCTTTTGCGGCAGATGATATGTCGCAAGCACCGCATCAAACCGCTCCTGCTTTTGCCGGCACGGTGGAAAATCTTAATGCAGGCGATCCGCAAGTCGGCTATGAAGAATCTCCGCCGCCTGCAATCAGCGTCGTCAATGTCGAAAAGCCGGCATTAGATAATCTCGGTGTTTTAGACCAAGGCAAAGACGGACTTGCCGACAATATTTGGCAAAAAAGCAGCCGTGAGACTATCGATAATTTGCTTGCCAACCTCAATTCGGGCATTGCCGATGATACTTTACGCAATAATTTGATCAATTTGCTTATGACTCGGGCAAATCCACCGAGCGGAACCTCCTCACAAGATTGGTTTTTGCTTAGGGTTAATGCTTTGATTAAAATCGGAGCCGGTGACAAAGCCGAACAAATGCTCGCAAGCGTCCCCAAGTCATTGCAAAGCCAAGCGATTTTGCAGTTGCAAAGCGAGGTCGCATTGGCTCGCGGCGATTATGATTCCGCTTGTAAGCAAGTCCGTTTCAGTGCAAATATCGACAGTACCGATGCAATATTCTGGCAAAAACTCGGCATTTTATGCCAAGCTAAAGCAGGAAAAACCGACGAAGCAATGCTCGGGCTTGACGTATTGCGGGAAACAGGCACCGGCAAAGACGAAGATGCTTTCTTCCAGGACGAAATTCACAAAATGTCGGATAAAACTTTTGTTGCCAAAAGCATGCCTCGGAAAATCTCCTTATTCGATTTCGCTTTGATTCGTGCCGCAAACGATCTTGAGCGTTTTAAAGATAAGCTCGATAATTTTCCTGCACTTGCAATAAAATCGCTCGCCGGTGACGCTACTTTAGATGCCAATTTGCGTGAACGAGCCAATATTCGAGCCGTTGCACTCGGTCTTTTGCCTGCAAAAGAAGTCAACAAAGCCCCTGAGCCGCCTTTTGCCAAAAATGTGGCAAGCGACGTAACCAGCTTGGTCACCGCATTTGCGACGGGAAATCCGCCGAATGATGCTGATAATATCGTAATCGCAAGACTCGCAATCGACGATGCGACGATCCAAGATGCAAGGCGAATTCAGCGTTTGCTAACCTTGATGCAATTGTTCGGCTATAAAGTATCCGATGATGTTTGGCAGAAAATCTTTGCCCGCAAAAACCGCTATGAGGGCGATGCCCCGGCTGCGTTTTTGGTCGATAAATTGCTTGATGCCGCTGCAAATGATCGTAAAGCCGAGGTGATTATCCTTGCCGCAATTATTGCAGACGGCAATGAGAGCGACAAAATCGGCGACTTGGCATTGCTGCCGATCCTCAAATCGCTCAAACAAGCAGGTTTTGAAAAAGAAGCTCGAACAATCGCCGTAAATGCGGTTAAGAGATATAGGTAGATAGTCGTAGATTAAATCTCATCGCCGTGGCAAGGTTTTTGTCCGCCGTTACGGGTGAGAATTTGCATAAATGCTCCCATATCGGCACGTTCACGACGCTTAGAAAAGAACTCGGCAGTGTTATTCAAGTGAAGAAAGCATAAAAAATAAGTTCTGCTATTAGTCATATGGATCCACCTTAAACCTCTTGCCCCTTAACGTCTTGGGGGAAATTATGCTCGATGATGGTTTTGATAAACAAAGTCAGCAATGCCAGCAAAGTTAAGATCGAGGCAACTGCAAAAGCAGCGACGAAATTATATTCGTTATAGAGAATTTCCACATGGAGGGGAATTGTCGTAGTGCGTCCCTGAATATGCCCGGAGACTACCGAAACCGCACCGAATTCACCCATTGCCCGGGCATTGCAAAGCAAAACTCCGTAAAATAGCCCCCATTTGATATTAGGCAGCGTAACCCGGCGGAAAGTCTGCCAACCGCTCGCACCGAGCATAATTGCGGCTTCTTCTTCCTCGGTGCCTTGTTCTTGCATCAGGGGAATTAACTCTCTGGCAATAAAGGGAAAAGTCACGAATATGGTGACGATCACCAAGCTCGGCACTGCAAATATAATCTCGATTCCGTGTTTTTGCAGCCACGAGCCGATTAAACTATGACTGCCGAACAGCAAGACATAAACCAGCCCTGAAATTACCGGCGAGACCGAAAACGGCAAATCGATTAGAGTTATCAATACTCGTTTTCCGACAAATTCAAACTTGGCGATTGCCCAGCTCGCTGCCAATCCGAACACTAAATTGCAAGGCACTGCAATTGCCGCAACTAATAAAGTCAGCTTGATTGCCGCTTTAGAATTTTGATTATCAAGTGCGGCCAAATAACCCGATATTCCGTTTGAAAAAGCCTCAATGAACACCGAAGCCAAAGGCAATGCTACAAAAATCCCGATAAAAGCGATTGCGATAAAAGTCAGCAATATACGAATCGGCAATGCCTCACTAATATAATGCGATTTTTGCATCAACGCCCTGCCTTTCTGCCGCTTAAGCCTTGCAATATATTGATAATCAATAACAACGCAAAAGAAATTACCAGCATGGTCAAGGCAATTGCGGTTGCCCCGTTATAATCATATTGTTCGAGCTTGGTGGTGATAATCACCGGCACAATCTCGGAAACCATCGGTATATTGCCGGCAATAAAAATCACCGAGCCATATTCACCTAATCCCCTAGCGAATGCCATTGCAAAACCGGTGAGCAAAGCCGGAGTTAATTGTGGTAAAATAACTTTACAGAATGTTTGCATACGGGTTGCACCTAGGCTTGCGGCGGCTTCTTCAAGTTCTTTATCGACATCTTGTAAAACCGGTTCCACGGTGCGAATCACAAACGGCAAGCCGACGAAGATCAAGGCAATCGCAATCCCTGCTTGGTTAAATGCAAGATGAATATTAAATTTAGCAAGCCAACTTCCGATCATGCCGTTATTGGCATAAATTCCCGAAAGTGCGATACCTGCAACCGCAGTCGGCAAAGCAAAAGGTAGGTCAATCAAGGCATCGAATATTTTTTTGCAAGGCATTTTATAGCGAACCAAAACCCAAGCAACTATAAAACCGAATATCACGTTTACCAATGCAGCGACAAAGGAAATCCCGAAGGTGATTTTATAGGCAGCCATAACCCTAGGCGAACTAACGTCCCTAATAAAATCATGCGGATTCATACCCGCCGTTTTGATGAATAAGCCCGATAACGGAATTATCACGATCAATAGCAGGTAAAAAAGCGTAAAGCCTAAAGTTATCCCGAATCCGGGGATTATACTCGGCTGTTTTAGTTTGAAATAATTTGCCATAAGTTGCAACTTTAATGGACTATTTTCGAGCAAAAGTCAAAGTATAAGAGCTTGCACTTTTATCGCTAATTTGCAATGCTTTATATATATGAATTTTTTGCCGAAGCGGAGATAATTTATGGATAATACGATAATTACGCAATTGCAGAGTAATTTTGAAAATGCAAGCAAAACTCAAGACGGAGTAACTTATTGGTTTGCAAGGGATATTCAGGTGTTGTTGGAGTATGAACAATGGCGGAATTTTGAATTAGTTGTTGATAAATCTAAGCTGGCTTGTGCAAATTCTGGTCAATCGGTTGATGACCATTTTGCCGACGTCAGCAAAATGGTCGAAATAGGTTCTGGATCGAGTAGAAAAATTAAAGATATAATGCTTACCCGTTATGCATGCTATCTTATTGCCCAAAACGGCGACCCACGCAAAGATGCAATTGCCTTTGCCCAGAGCTATTTTGCAATCCAAACTCGCAAACAAGAAATATTGGAAGAGCATTTGCAGGCGGCTGAACGTATTCGGGCAAGGGAAAAATTAACCGACACCGAAAAACATCTCTCTTCAACATTATATAGGCACGGAGTAGACAGTAAAGGATTCGGAGAAATTCGCTCTAAAGGAGACACTGCTTTATTCGGAGGAAATAATACATATGCAATGAAGAAAAGATTAGGGGTTAAGGATTCGAGGGCATTGGCTGATTTTCTGCCGACCGTAACTTTGAAAGCAAAAGAATTTGCTGCTGCGATTACCGATTTTAATGTTAAGAAGAAAAATCTTTTTGGGGTTGATCCGATCACCGGTGAGCATGTTCAAAATAATAAAGACGTGCGAGAAGTACTATTAAAAAGTGATATAAAACCGGAAGAATTACCTGCCGAAGAGGATATTAAGAAATTACAACGGAGAGTCGACTCTAGCGATAAGAAACTATTGAAAGCAGAAGCGAGCCTAAAAATCCTTAATGAGGAAATTGTAGACTCCTAAATAAATGATTGACAAAATCATGTGTCCGGCAGAAAATCAGCGTTTTTCTATTGGTTAATAAGCCCGTGACAAATTATAAAAATACAGATTCTTTATTGCCGGTCTATAATCGTTGCGACATTGTGATGCAGCGTGGCGAGGGAGTGTATCTTTTTGACGATTCTGGCAAGCAATATCTTGATTTTGCATCGGGAATTGCGGTGAATTCGCTCGGGCATTGCCACCCGCATTTGGTCGAAACATTGCAAAAACAAGTTGCAACACTCTGGCATTGCTCCAATCTTTACCAAACTGAAGGGCTTAATCGGTTCGCCGAACGCCTTACCGCTGCAAGCTTTGCCGATAAAGTTTTTATGACCAATTCGGGAGCCGAGGCGGTTGAAGCCGGAATTAAAATAATCCGCAAATATCATAGTAGCAAAGGTACACCGAGACCCGATATTATAACCGTAAGCGGTGCTTTCCACGGACGCACTTTTGCTTGTATCTCGGCAGGAATGAACAAACGTGCGGTTGAAGGGTTTGAACCGTTACTTCCGGGCTTCACCCAAGTTGCTTTCGGTGATATTTCTGCGATGCAAGCGGCAATTACTCCGCAAACCGGGGGGATTTTGCTCGAGCCGATCCAAGGCGAAGGCGGCATTTGCGTGCAAGACAAACAATATATGCAGGAAGTCCGCAAACTTGCCGATGATAACGGCTTGTTACTGTTTCTTGATGAAGTGCAATCGGGAATCGGAAGAACCGGCAAGTTCTTTGCATTCGAGCATTTTGGCATCACTCCCGATATCTGTTCGATCGCCAAGGGCATCGGCAGCGGCTTCCCGATGGGAGCTTGCATGGCAAAAGATGATGCGGCAAGCGGCATGGGACTCGGCTCGCACGGCGGCACTTACGGCGGCAATCCGCTTGCAAGTTGCGTCGGCAATGCGGTTTTGGATATAATTCTCGCTGATGGATTTTTACAAAACGTCACCAAAAATGCCGAATTACTCAAAGGTGAATTGCAAAAACTTGGCGATGAATTTCCCCAAATCATCAAAGAAATCCGGGGAATCGGGCTGATGCTAGGCATCAAAACCTTTGTTCCTGCCAAAGAAATAATGCAAAAATTGCAGGCAAACGGCTTGCTTGCGGTTGCTTCATCGCATGATAACGTAATTCGTTTATTGCCACCGCTGATTATCGATAGCGGACATATAAAAGATGCGATAAATATAATTAGAAAAACTATTAAGGCATAAAATTATGAATGATTTTCTCGATTTAAGCTCGGTTTCGGCATCAGATTTACGTTTGATATTAAATAAAGCGGTCGAACTCAAGAAAATGCGGGCAAACGGTGAGGCTTGCAATCTGCTTGCCGGCAAAAAACTCGCAATGATTTTCGAGAAAAACTCCACCCGTACCCGGGTTTCTTTTGAGGTCGGAATGTTGGAACTCGGCGGACATGCGGTGTTTCTCAGCGGACGTGACAGCCAGCTCGGTCGGGGTGAGACGATTGCCGATACTGCCAAGGTTTTATCACGCTACGTAGATGCGATCATGCTACGTTGTCATAAGCATGAGATGCTCGAAGAATTGGCTCAATATGCCGATATTCCGGTGATTAACGGCTTGACTGCTTATAGCCACCCTTGCCAAATTATGGCGGATATTATGACTTATGAAGAGCATCGTGGCTCAATCAAAGGCAAAAAAGTTGCCTGGATCGGTGACGGCAATAATGTTTGTAATTCGTTTATCTCAGCAGCAGCTTTGTTTGACTTTAGCCTTGCAATTGCCTGCCCAGGGGAATTTATGCCGAGCGAAGAGGCTCTTTCTTGGGCAAAATCGCAAGGCGGCAAGATCGAAATATCGCAAGATCCTAAGCAAGCAGCACAAGTGGCGGATTTGGTCGTCACCGATACTTGGATCTCGATGGGTGATGCCGATGCCGAAGAAAAGATTAAGTTGTTCACCCCCTATCAAGTTGACGATGCTTTGATGCAACTTGCCGATAAACAAGCATTATTTATGCACTGCCTGCCTGCCCACCGGGGTGAAGAAGTGACTTCTTCGGTGCTTGACGGCGGACAATCCGTAGTCTGGGACGAAGCGGAAAACCGCCTCCATGCTCAAAAAGCAATCTTACTTTGGTGCCTTGGTAAACTATAGTAGCATTGTTGTCATAAAAGCTTCATATAATTGTAACACTATCTTAACTTTACCTACGCCCTAATATTCTATATTATGAGGGTAAGTTGAAATATATCTATATTATAGATGGAGACGTTATATGAGCGATTTAGACAATATTACCCCGGCTGAAGAAGAGGTGCAAGCTCAGAATCCTGTTGAGGAAACTAAGAAAAAGCCGACTCTTTTTCAGGGGGTCAAGGATAGATTTACCGGTGAACACGGAAACCGCAAAAGACAAGAACGCAATCAAGTTCATATAGTTTCTGCATTCGGCGAAGAACATGCTCATTTAGGTCTTGATCATAAAGAGCTTGATAGAATCAAAAGAGTTCACCTTGGACGTGAAGATGGGCAAAGCGTAGGAGTAAGAACTGTAGTGTTGCAACAGGCTGCTGCTATGGGTGTTCAAGCTGCCTTAAAGAAAGGTGTTCCCGAGGGTGGATTTACTCAAAAAGATATTGAAGCAATAACTAAACAGGTAATGGAAAGTGAACTTGCTCAAGATCTAGTTATCGGGAGCAAGGTAAAAACCAGAGGTTTGGTTAGAGATGTTGCGGTAAAAGGCAGCGGTGCGGTATTGGCAACCGGGATTGGCGGAGTAAGCGGTGCATTGGCTGGGTTGGCGCTGTGTCCTTTGTCTATAATCACAAAACCTATAGGCTGGTGCGTAGATAAAGTTGCCGGAACAGATTTATGTTCTAAATTAGGACCTACTGGATTTATAGGCGGCGGAGCCGTGGCAGGTGCGGCTGTGCTCGGTGGTCCCAAGGCGTTAAAGGCAGTTAAAGAAACTTGGAACGGTCAGACAAAAAATTCCGACATAGAAAAATATATAGCAGCATGTGTAGCAAAAGGTATAGAAAAAGCGAGTCACCATGCAGTCGAACACGGCAATCCAAACGTTGTAGAGGTAAAAGCACCTGCGGTAGAAAAAGCAAAAGGTGAAGCTCCTGCTGTTCAAAGCGTAGCGGAAGCAAAACCCGAGCCGGCAGTTGTAGAAACAAAAACTCAAGCTCAAGCTCAACCGGTCGTAGAAGCCGAAAAACCGCAAGTTGTGGCACAAACTGCCGGATCAAACACAATTGATATCAAAAGCATGTCGATGCAAGAAATTCAAAAACTTTCTTCCGAGGCTAAAGGTTTGAACATGACTGCGATTCTGTCACGGGCGGTGAATCCTGCGAGTGAACCTGTAGTTGCCGAGTCTGCACAAACAAATAAACTTGATGTTGCAAAAATGAGCGTCGAGCAAATCCAAGCCCTATCCCACGAGAATAAAGCAGAGAATATGGGGGCGATTATGGCAAAGTTTGATGATGTCAATAAGGCTGCATTAAAGAATGTTACATTTGAAGAAAATGTCCCTGTATCTGAAACGAAAGTTAGTGGACTTGTACTTGCTGCAGACAAAGGCAAGCTAACCGAGGCAGCTCAAGATATGCCTACGATTAAGCCGGTTGAAAAAGGAACGCCTAATCTTAGCGTGTTGCAAGGCGGTAGGCTTGATGTTTCCGAAGTTACACAGGCTCAGGTTTCTGCTGCAAACGTACCCGATATAAGAGTAAGGGAATTAGGCGGCTTGAGTGCATAATTATAGAATTGTCACAAAAAGTTCATTTGTTATAAGGCAAAAAAATGTTACAATGAGTTTATAGATTAAGTTTTGCTTAATTAGTTAAGGAATAAGAAAATGGGTGTCGGTGAAGGATTAGCAAATTTAGGAGCAGAGACTCTCTCTACCACCGGAAAGGGGTTAGGGGTCGGAGCTAAAGTCGGCGGTATCGGTATGGGTGTTATCGGTGCTATAGTCGGTGCTGCCGCTCTTGCTGGTCTTGTAGCTCTTACTCCATTAGGCTTGGGGGCAATGATTACCGCAGGTGTTGTAGGTTTAATCGGCGGCGGTGTTGCCGGCGGCGGAGCCGGTTTGTTTAGCGGAGCTTCTTACGGTTTAATCGGCGGTGCCTTGGTCGGCATGGGTAAAGGAATCAAAGGTTTTTTTGACGGATTGTTCAATTCGCAACCCGATTTGGTGGAAATGAGCGAACAACAATATTATGCAGCCCAAGTTGCAGAAAAAGAAAGAATGGCAGAAGCTTTGGCAAAACAAAGAGCAAATACACTCGAAGATTTGGGCGGTCACCCGCAAGCCACACAAGGGCATCAAACAAATTTGCTTAAACCTCCTTCGCCTGCGGCTGCTGCCGGGCAAGGTCGAGGATAAGGGGGATTTATGGGAATTTGGAAAAATGCAGGAAATAACTTATATAATTGGGCAAATAAGCCCGCACATCACGCTTTGGGTGATACTGCCGTAGGTTTTGTAAAAGCACCGTTTGTGCTTGCAGGGGATTTAATTGTGGGGGCGGCTAAGGTAACCGGTTCGGTTATAGCTGCACCTTTTAAAGGCGTTGCAAGTGCAGTTCAAGATAGTAGCTCTTTAAATCCGCTCGGAATCGGGCGTGAATCGACTGCTAAAGTTAGCTCGCCATCATCTGAGTCTGTAGTTGAGAATGCTAAAGGCGTATGGTCAGCCACTAAAGATGCAGGAAAAAATATCGGCGGAACGATTAAAAACTTTTTTGTCGGCTCTAGCGATACTGCCGGCGGTGCTGTAAAAGGTGCCTTGGGTTTTGCCAAAGACACCGGCAAGGGTTTGATAAATACTGCCCTCGGAGCAATAAAATCTGCTCTTAACGTTGCGGCTAAAAATCCCGGACTTGCGGTTTTTGCTTTGGTTGCCGTACTCGGAGTATCAGCCGCTAACTGGCTAAAAGGCAAACCCGAACGAGAATTTAGGGAAGCACAAACAACAGAGCTTCAAATGCGGGATATGCAGGCAGAAAGCATGCTTTCAACCGCAACTCCGCAAGAGCTTGCCCGTTTGCGTCAGCAAACCAGTGCCGATATCGGTGCAAATAATAACCCTAACGGATATGTTTGGGGAGATAATGTCGGTCGTGGACAAGGCACTCCGGCGGTTCCGAGTTTGAATAGTTAAGGTTTTATCTAGATTGCTTCGCTGTAGCAGCTCGCAACGACTTTGATAGTTTTGCAAATAATATCAAAGGTTTCCGTCATTGCGAAGGAGCAAAGCGACTGTGGCAATCCAGTTCTTATAAACAAATCCCCTCAATCCAAATTGTCACAAAAAGTTCACTTTAATAGTTGTTATATTAGACTATAATGAAATCATAGTGCGAAATGTGCTATGCGTGCAACGTTGTTTATTGATAAATATATGGATACTGCAGTAAATATAAATTCGGGAGTTATTCATGCAAATGCTGCGATTGACGAAGCACGTGTAAAAGAAAACGCAGCTTTAAAATATTTCCGCAATTTCTGGAGCAGTTATAAAGGGCATGTTCGCGGATTGGTAACCGGTCTGGGTCTCGGCGGCGTGGTCGGTGGTGCGGTTGCGGCGGCTACATCGGTGTTTTTCCCTGGTGCCGAGTTGTTTGCGATTATAACGGGTACCGGAGCATTTCTCGGAGCAGAAAGCATGGGGTCGACCGGTGCGGCTTCAGCGTCACGGGCGGTTGGACTTGCCGAGAAACATGCACGAATACTCGACCCTGCCAATGAAGGCGACCCCCTAAAAATTGCCGACGATAAATTGATGGCTAACGGAAGGGGGCATCATTATGAATTTCCCCAAGATCGTGATGAAGGCAGTATATTTTCGTTTAAATCCGGCGGCATCGGAGCCTTGATCGGGGGGGCATTCGGTGCGGCTTTCTTTAGCTTGCCGGTTGTTGCAGAATTGCCTTTGATTGCCGCTGTGGGAGCAGGAGCAGTAGGATTAGCCCCTGTCGCAATCGGTGCCTTGGTGTTCGGTGCATTTGGGCTTACTTTCGGGGTGGAAAGAAATATATTTAAATCACTGTTTGATCATACCGATGCTCAAGTTTCGGGGAGATTATTTGCCGAGCCGGCACTTGATATCGGACGTGAACAGGTAATCGGCAAAGAAAATTTAGATGAACTTGCAGAGCATCGTTTGCGTCGGCAAACCGAATCGCAAGGATTAGGGCGTGAATATAATGATAGAATCTTGCAAGGTGGCATTAAAGGGCAACTCAAGGGCAGTGCCGGAGGTTTGGTTCTAGGTGCCTTGGTCGGTCTTGCGGTGGGGGCATTGATATTCGGGGTTTTGGCGATTCCTGCAGTTGCGACATTCCTAGGTCTTAGTAGTGTGGTTGCAGCTGCAACTATAATTCCGCCCTTTGCGGCTGCCGGTAGTTTGTTCGGTATGAAAGTATTCGGTGAGGCAGGCAGGGAAGCCGGAGCAGAATCGACCGCCCGTGCAATCGACGATGAATTCGAGCATAATCAAGCATTAAAAGCCCAAGGGATTGAGCCGCCTGCCAAAGCCAAGCCCGAAGGTAGTTGGTTTAATCTTGAGGCTGCAGGGATTATGACCTTTGTCGGGGCAGCAATCGGGGTTGCACTTTTTCCATATATCGGCGGAGCTTTGGCAGCTCACGGGCTTTTGGCGGCCGGTGCAAGCGTTGCAACCCAAATCGGAATATCCTCTCTGATCTGCGGAGCAGTCGGCACTACATTCGGATTCGGTGAAAAAATTATCGGTGGAATTAGTCATATTGCGAGTTCTATCTATTACGATGTTTATTCAAAAAAAGAACCCGGGCTTCCCGATGTCGCACCGAGTAAAGCTATAGAAAAAACGCCGTCTATAGTACCGCAGCACAAAAAAATCGAGTTAACCCAAGCAGAGATCAAAAGACTTGAAAGCAAGCCCGAAAAAGAATTCGCAATTTTACCGACTAAAACAATGCAGGATTCACCTGCGATGAATCGCTAACAAAGGATAATTTTATGCAAAATACCGATATCGACAATGTAATTGCAGAAGCACTCTCACTCAAAAACGAAGCACCTAAGAATGTTAGGGTTGCATCGAAATTGCATGTTGGGGAAGCCGAGATTGCAGGGCGGCCGGTTAGAGTCGGTTTTGTTCGTAGCGTCGCAAGATTTTTGGCAAGAATATTCACTTGGGGCAAAAAAGAAACTATGCCGATAGTCGAAGTTAAAGCGGTTAATATAATCACGGCACAATCGCAAGTTCCGATTGAAAATCAAACTAAATATGATTTGCGAATGCTTGCAGAAGAGCAATTTAGGAATATGGATACGTCGCAAATGACGATGAATTGACAGGGGAAGTTTTATGGCATTAAGCGATGATATTTTTGGCTTTGTAGGAAAGTTTGCAGGCAATGTATTTAAGGGGGCGATAGTTGCAGGGGTTGTAGCTGCGTTAATTGTCGGTGGTCCGGCAATTTGGTCTGCGGTCGGTACTGCGATGACCGCAGGTTCTTCGGCAGGTTTGGGAGCGGCAGTATGGGAGGGGGTGGTTTTGGGAGCGGGAGCATTTGGAGAATGGCTGGCAACAGGTGCGATAATCGGCGGTATTACTACGGTGGTTCCCGGGCTTGACACTTGGAAAAGTTGGTTCTCGGGTTTGGCAAGCGGTACGCAAAGACTTCTCGGTTCGCAGCCCGAATATTTGTTGACCGATACGCCGTCGCAATCGCATGCACATACTCCGCCTATTACTCCCTCACATGCATCTGCACCGCCTATGGATAATCCTTATTATAAACCGGGTCTTGGCACTCAACTTGCCGGGCAGGGGGCTACAATGCCGGCGGTCGGACAAAATAGGTAGCATTTGGCGATAAATTTGCTATTGGTTGCTCTAGCAATCAATCCAAAAAGGCAAACATGTTACGCGAAGCTTCAAAATATAATACTCTTGAATTGATTAAGCGTTTGGCTAATCAATATATATTGTCTCATAAACGACAGCTGATATTTGCAGTTATTTGTATGTTAATAGTTGCCGGGGCGACTGCCGCCAATGCCTGGATGATGCAGCCCGTACTCGACAAAGTGTTCCTTAATAAAGATAAATCGATGCTATTTTGGGTGCCGATTGCGGTATTTGTGATCGGGGTTACCAGTGCTTGTGCATCTTACGGGCAATCTTTGTTGATGCGAAATATCGGGCAGTCGATCATCGCCAAAATGCAGGGCGATCTTTTCTCGCATTTGATGTATGCCGATTTGGCGTTATTTCACGATCAAGCCGCCGGGCGTTTAATCTCACGCTTCACCAACGATATTATGATGATGCGTAATGCGGTTTCTACCGTTCTGACCGGTATTGCCAAAGATTTGTTTACGATGATTTTTCTCGTGATTTTGATGTTTTATCAAAGCACCCAACTTGCCTTGATTGCCTTGGTGGTATTTCCGATTGCGATTTTACCGGTGATTCGTTTGGGACGGAGAATGCGCAAAGTCTCCGATTCCACCCAACAACAACTCGGTGATTTTGCCGCCCGGCTCGACGAAACATTTAGCGGTGTACGCATGGTCAAAGCCTACGGACGTGAGGACTATGAAATTGAGCGGGCAAAAAGTATCATCGACAAGCTTTATCAACTCTATTTTAAATCATCACGTGTGCAAGCTGCCGCTGCTCCGTTGATGGAAATGCTGACCGGTGCGACGATTGCGGCGGTGATATGGTATGGCGGTTTTAACGTGATTAACGGTACGCTTACCGCAGGTGCATTCTTCTCATTCGTTGCGGCGATGATCATGGCGTATAAACCGGCAAAAACTTTGGTAACCCTCAATAACTCACTCCAAGAGGGTATGGCGGCGGCAAGCCGTTTATTTGCGGTGTTGGATATTGAGCCGGTGATTCGTGATAATTCTAACGCCAAAACACTCAAAGTTACTAAAGGTGCGATAAGATTTGAAAATGCCTCGTTTAATTATTCGCATAATTCAGGCGGCATCAGCGATATAATTCTTGACGTGCCTGCCGGTAAAACCGTGGCTTTGGTCGGCTCTTCGGGTAGCGGAAAATCGACGATGATCAATCTGTTACTGCGTTTTTATGAAATCAGCCGGGGTATTATCACCATCGACGGGCAAGATATTCGTGAAGTTACTGTTTCGTCACTGCGGAATTCGATGTCTTTGGTCAGCCAAGAAATCGTGTTGTTTGACGATAGCGTAAAGGCAAATATCGCTTACGGACGTTTGGACGCAAGTGAAGAAGAAATTATCCAAGCTGCCCAAATGGCGGCTGCCGACGAGTTTATCGAGCAGATGCCGAACGGTTACGATACCTTGATCGGGCCACACGGGGTTAAGCTTTCGGGTGGTCAACGCCAACGCCTTGCAATTGCTCGGGCAATCCTCAAAAATTCACCGATTTTATTGCTTGATGAGGCGACTTCCTCGCTCGATAATACCTCCGAACGTATCGTTCAAGTAGCACTCGATAAATTGATGCAAAACCGCACTACTTTGGTGGTTGCCCATCGCTTATCGACAATCCGCAATGCCGATATTATTTATGTTCTCGACCACGGCAAAATTATAGAGTCCGGCGGACATGATGAATTGATCGCAAGGCACGGTGCGTATTATAAACTTTATTCCCAGAATATATGATGCTGCTCCGCAACATAAGAAAACTATTTACATTCTTTCGATAATGCTTCAATAAATATCTTTAAATTCATTGTAACAAAAATCGGAGATATATTATGAGTGCTACAGATGTCGTAATCGTAAGCGGTGTACGTACCGCAATAGGTTCTTTTAACGGTTCGCTTTCGGGTGTGCCTGCCCATAAACTCGGTGAGATCGTAATTAAAGAAATATTGCAACGCACAAAAGTTGCAGGCGACGATATTTCCGAAGTAATTCTCGGACAAATCCTTACAGGTTGCACCGGTCCTAATCCTGCTCGTCAAGCGGCGATTCATGCCGGCTTGCCTAAGGAAGTTCCCGCTTGGGGAATGAACCAGCTTTGCGGTTCGGGCTTGCGTGCGGTATGTCTTGGCTATCAAGCGATTAAAAGCGGCGATAGCAGCATCGTAATTGCCGGCGGACAAGAAAGCATGAGCCAAGCTCCGCATGCTATGCTTTTGCGTAACGGTGTTAAAATGGGCGATGCAACTTTTGTCGACACTATGTTGTATGACGCTTTGGTCGATGCTTTCCACAATATCCATATGGGACAAACTGCGGAAAATATCGCTACCCAATACGGCATAACCCGTGACGAACAAGACGAATTCTCGGCAGCATCGCAACAAAAATGTGAAGCAGCAATGAAATCAGGCAAGTTCAAAGAAGAAATCGTACCCGTAGTAATTCCAGGTCGCAAAGGCGACACTATCGTCGATACCGACGAATTCCCACGCCAAGGCATCACTAAAGAAGATTTGGCAAAATTGCGTCCTGCTTTCGACAAAGCCGGAACCGTAACTGCCGGTAATGCTTCAGGTATCAATGACGGTGCAGCAGTAGTTATGTTGATGAGCCGAGCAGAAGCCGAAAAGCGTGGACTTCCGATTCTTGCTAAAATCGTTTCTTGGGGACAAGCAGGCGTTGCTCCCGAAATTATGGGAACCGGCCCGATTCCTGCAAGTAAACAAGCATTGGCAAAAGCAGGTTGGACTATCGACGATCTCGATTTGATCGAAGCCAACGAAGCATTTGCAGCTCAAGCAATCTCGGTTAACCGTGAAATGAAATGGGATTTGAGCAAAGTAAACGTCAATGGCGGTGCGATTGCACTCGGTCACCCGGTCGGTGCATCGGGAGCGAGAGTCTTGGTTTCGTTGTTGCATGAAATGCAGCGTCGTGATGCCAAAAAAGCCCTTGCCACACTTTGCATCGGCGGCGGTATGGGTATTGCGTTGTGCGTTGCACGGGACTAGGGATCAGATTTTTGGTTTCAGATGTCAGATTGATTGTTTTCTGGAATCTGTAACCTGACATCTATAATCTAAACATCATAAGGAAAAAACAAATGGGAAAACAAAGAATAGCTATCGTATCGGGCGGAACTCGTGGGATCGGTGCTGCAATTTCAATCGCTTTGCATAAAGCCGGTTACAAAGTGGCGGCAAACTATGCCAGCCGTGACGAAGATGCTCAGGCATTTAGCAAAGAAACCGGAATTGCGGTTTATAAATGGAACATCTCGGATTTTGAGGCTTGCCAAAAAGGCGTGGCTCAAGTTGAGAATGATTTTGCCGGTAAAGTTGCGGTTTTGGTCAATAATGCAGGTATCACCCGTGACACCGCAATGCATAAAATGACGCTTGAAGGCTGGGAAGCGGTTATTGAAACCAATCTTACCTCATGTTTCAATATGTCACGTGCGGTAATTGAACATATGCGTGATAAGAAATTCGGTCGTATCGTTAATATCAGCTCGATGAACGGTCAGCTCGGTCAATTCGGACAAACCAACTATTCGGCTGCTAAAGCAGGTATTTTCGGTTTCACCAAAGCACTCGCCCGTGAGACTGCAGCTCGCGGAATCACCGTAAATGCGGTTTCTCCCGGTTATATCGCAACCGAAATGGTTAAAGCGGTGAAAGAAGACATCATGAAGCAGATTGTAGGACAAATCCCGGTCGGCAGACTCGGTGAACCCGAAGAAATCGCTCGTGCGGTGTTGTTCTTGGTTGCCGACGAAGCAGCGTTTATCACCGGTGAAACTATATCGGTTAACGGTGGACAATATATGGAATAAAAGCTTGCGTTGATATTTCTACTAGAGCTTGCTGCAAACTTCGATTTTCTCCGCTTCGCTACTCACGTATTAGTATACGCTGCGGTGCGATGCTCGAAAGATCGACGTTTTCGCTTAACGCTCTAGCGAAATTTTAACACAAGCCAGGGTTTGAATTTTTAATTCGGGGGAATAGGTAAATAGGTATGAAAAGAATTTCGGCATTTTTATTTACTACGATGCTTTGTTCTGCGGTTGTTGCAGCAGAATCCCCGCAATTTAGCGTAACAACTGATGCAATCGGCAAAGACGGCTATGTTAAGCCTGAATATGCTTATTGCATTGGCGACGAACAAACTCCGAGCAAACCCGGTAAAAATATAGTTCCCGGGCTTGCTTGGAGTAATTACCCAAGCAACACAAAATCTTTTGCGGTTATTGCGGTTGATCCCGATGTGCCGACCGATTTTTCCGATGCCGGCAAAGAAGGCAAAACTATAAAAGCCGATATGAAACGGCAGGACTTTTACCATTGGATATTGTATAATATTCCGGCAAACGTAGCTTCCCTTCCTGAAGATCAAAGAAATAAATACGGCGAAGGCATTAACGATTATACTAAATTTTCTGCCGATAAAAAAGAACATCGGGGGTATGACGGTCCTTGCCCACCTTGGAACGACGAAAGAATCCATAATTATCATTTTAAAGTATTTGCACTTGATATAGAGCTGATAAATGGATGTAGCGTTAATCCATTATGCGACATGAAGGTTTTTAACGGCGAAGAATTGATGAAGGCAATGCAAGGGCATATTATCAACGAAACCGAGATTGTCGGTAAATATAGCTTGAATCCTGCTATAAAAAAATGAGCAATATTAACTTTTGCCCTCACCCTAACCCTCTCCCAAACGGAGAGGGAATTTGCGGAAGTTAAAAATGCAAGCTCGTCGCCTATTAAATTCGACGATTTTTCGCCTAACCCTGCTTTATGCAGCGTTTTTTAGCATCTCGGTGATTGCAATTTTAACTTTCGTTTATTTTGCTACGGTGCGGGAAATCGAGAGTCAGATTAAGCATCGCATAAATGTGCAAACCAATCAGGCACAAGCGGTTTTTAATGCCAAAGGCATCGAGGAATTAAAGAAGCAAATTGCTGAATTTATCGAGGAGGAAGACGAAGGCTTATTTGTTTATATACTTACCGGTGATAATGGTAAGATAATCGTCGGCAATATGGAGAATTGGCCACAGGATATTCGTTATTCGGAAAAATGGTTGATGTTTGATATTGAATCCAAGAACAATGATAGCGAGATTGCCCATGTTCTTGCCCGTGATTTAATGTTAAACGAGAATTACCGCTTGCTTATCGGGTATAGTTTGCAGGGATCCGAAAACACCAAACAAGTTATGTTCGACGTGATTTTGGCAGGGGTGATTTTTGCCTTTGCGATTACGGTTTTAGGCGGTGCGATGTTTTCAGGGCTTATTCGCCGGCGTTTGGAAGCGGTGAACCAAATTTGCGTGCAGGTGATTGGCGGCAATCTCGATGTTAAAGTTCCGTTAACCGGCGGCGGCGACGAATTTGAAAATCTTGCAGTAAACGTAAATTTGATGTTGGAGCGTATAGTTGGCTTGATTGATGGTTTAAAACAAACCTCGGATAATATTGCCCATGATTTGCGAACTCCGCTTAATAGGCATCGGATCCGACTGGAAAATATAATTAAACACCCTGAGAATTATAATCATCGAGAAATAAAATCGGCAATCGATGAAATTGATAATATAGTTGAAACTCTAAATTCGATTTTGCGGATTTCCCAAGCTCAATCGGGGATTGCGAGTGGGCATTTGGTCGATTTTGATCTCTCGACGATTGCCGGTGACGTTTCGGAATTTTATGAAGAATTTGCCGAGCAGAAAAATATAACGGTCAATCTAGAAATTGAAGAAAATATAACCATGAAGGGCGATAAGCCGATGGTGACTCAAGCAATTGCCAATTTGCTTGATAATGCGATAAAATATACGAGCAAAGGCGGTGAAATTACTATTTGCTTGTCGGTCAAGGATAATATGGTTGAATTTGTGGTTGCCGATAACGGAGTCGGAATCCCCGAAAATCTCTATGCAAAGGTTAAAGAGCGGTTTTTTAGGATTGAGGAAAGCCGTACTTCGGTCGGCACCGGTTTGGGGTTAAGTTTGGTTGATGCGGTGGCAAAGCTGCATCACGGTGAGCTGAATTTTACTTCTAACAATCCCGGGCTAAGGGCAATTCTAACTATGAGTCTGAGTTTAAATTAAATATCTTGCCGAATCGTTGCCGGTTTTATATATAGTAATTCAGCTTTTGAATTACTATTAAAACCGTCTTTGTAAACGGCGGTTTTTCGCTGCGGTAGCCAAGCGGACAATCTTTTTATTTGAAGCAAATAAAAAGGAGAAATACTATAGATTGAATAGATTAAATTTTCTGGGGTTATTATGAGCGGTAGCGAGATAAACTTAAGCATCAATGTTTTTGATTCCATAATTCTCGGTATATTATTTGTTTCGGCATTGGTTGCGTTTTTTCGCGGTTTTATCCGTGAATTCTTGTCGCTGGTTGCCTTTGTTGGGGCTGCGGTAATTACACTTTATTTTTTCCCCCAGACCAGCGATGCAATGAAAAATCATGTTAAAAATGAGCATGTTGCTGCAGGTGTTGGGGTTGTAGGTACTTATGTTGCTTCGTTAATTACGATTTCGATTTTTAATGCCGTAATCGTGCGTTATATTAAAAAAGGACCTGAAGTCGGTTTGCTTGATAATTTTCTCGGACTTGTGTTCGGTAGCATAAGGGGGGTGTTCATAGTGTCGCTCGGATTTTTGATCATGAGTGCTTTTGTGTCTAAAGAAAAACCGCCTGAATGGCTAAAAACTTCATTTACCAAAGAATATCTCAAAGAAGGCGGTGATGTTATTTTACAGATTGCCCCGACCTATATTAAGGATTTGGAAGGGATTATTGAGAAGCAGACTCGTAAAGCTTCCAAAGACGAGCAAGGCAAAGATGATGCAGAAGCTCCAAAAGTTTATAAGCCCGAGCCTTCGAGTATGATCAAGTTTTTCCCTAAACCGAGCGGTGAAAATAAACCGGCAGGCAATTAGTTCTCACCTTTTAAATTCCGCCTGCAGATTCTTGGATCTCTCTTGTCGGTTCTACAAACTGTTTTTGCACGTAATTAAGCAATAATTCTACGCTTTCGTCGATTGATAAAACAGTGGTGTCGATTACGATGTCGGGATTGAGCGGTTCTTCGTAAGGTGCAGAAATCCCCGTAAAGTCTTTAATCTCTCCGGCAATTGCTTTTTTATACAAGCCTTTAGGGTCACGTTGTTCGCAGGTTTTAACGTCGGCTTTGATATGCACGAGATTAAAATAATCGGGTGCGGCGGCTCTTGCTCTTCTCCTATCTTCACGGTAAGGCGAGATGAATGAGGAAATTACGATAACTCCGGCTGCCGCAAATAATGCTGCAACTTCACCGACCCTGCGGATATTCTCGGCTCGGTCTTCGGCTGAAAAGCCTAAATCCTTGTTGAGTCCGGCTCGAATATTGTCCCCGTCTAAAATATAAACATGGTAGCCTTTGGCGAAAAGTCTTTGTTGAAGCTCTAGGGCAATGGTTGATTTGCCTGAGCCTGATAATCCGCTAAACCATAATATTCCGCCGCTATGTCCGTTGAGTGCAGCTCGTTGTTCGGGGGTGATTTTAAGATCAACTGCGGTGATGTTTTGTGATTTGGCATCTTTATTTTCGACTCTTTGATCGACAAAACCCTCAAGGTCGATAATGCCGCCGCCGCAAACATCGTAATCTTCTATAATTACAAAACGCCCAGTTTTTGGGTTGGTGTTGAATTCGTCAAGCCCTGCGATGCCTTTGATCCGGAATACAACCTCTGCAACCGCACCACGCTCAACTTTATTTTGCTTGGCACGCTCTAAATTGCCGGTATCGACGACTTGTTCGATTTCTTTGACTTCGGCAATCAATTCACTTGTTGATAGTTTGATTTTGTAGCGTTTGCCTTCAACTAAAGGTTTGTTGCCGAGCCAGAAGAGTCTGGCACGAAAGATATTGGTAAGCATTGGGGCATTTTCGACATGGCTTGCAACATTGCCTCGTTCGACGAATATTTGGTCACTCAAGGTAATGCCAACCGATTGTCCGGCAGTTGCGATAGTCGGCAGATTTTCTTGATGCCAAGCTTCGATGCTTGCGACTTTTACCCGACGATTAGTCGGGGAGAATAGCAATTCATCACCGATTTTCAAGCTACCGCTTTCGATGCGTCCGACGATAATCCGGCGTTCGTCGAATTTATAGACATCTTGCACCGGCATGCGTAGGGGGAGATTGTTTAGGGCAGGGGCGTAGGAGAATTGATCCAAAACATCGACTATACTATGCCCTTTATACCAAGCCATGTTGGCAGATTTATCGATGATATTGTCGCCTTCACGAGCCGAGACCGGAATCACGAAAGTCGGAGTCACACCGATTTCGCTTAAATATGCCCGATATTCTTTCTCGATTGCATTGAATGCTTCTTCGCTATATCCGACCATATCCATTTTGTTGACCAGCACCGCAATTTGGCGAACGCCGAGCAAATGGAGCAAATAGCCGTGGCGTTTGGATTGTTCTTTTACGCCTTCTTTGGCATCGATAATTAAAAGTGCAGCTTCGCTTTGGGCGGCACCCGAGATCATATTTTTAAGGAATTCTTTGTGACCCGGAGCGTCAATAATTACGTAATTACGTTTTTTGGTTTTAAACCAAATTTGCGAAGTATCGATTGTAATCCCTTGATCACGCTCGGCTTGCAAAGCGTCCATAAGAAACGACCATTCAAACGGCATGCCTCTTTTGATGCAAGATTGTTTGATTTGCTCGAATTTTCCATCGGGCAATGAATCGGTGTCATGAAGGAGGCGACCGACCAGAGTCGATTTTCCATGATCGACATGACCGACGATGACGATTTTAAGGGTAGTTTCTTGAGCTTCGTTGCTTGGCATATTAGGAATTCTTCAGTTGTTTTTTGAGATATGGAATTTGTTTACAATATAAAATTACAAAAAGCACCTTTTAATTTGTGGTTTTTATTATTGTACATTTATTTTATGTAAATACAACTAGACTCTTCTTGCAAAAGATATATCTTCTTCGGGGATTTCCCGAGTCGGAGTTTTTATCGGTTTAATATTATCGTCTCCGCCCTGACTAAGCAATATGTCAATATCACCCAAATTTAGGCTGTTGAGATTTATAGCATCGAGCAGCGGATTTGCAATCGGAGTCGGTGTTGCAAGCATTTCTTCGGCGATAGTAGCAAGTGGTATGCTTGAAATCTCGGTTGCCGGGCTTGCCATGCTGATATTCAGATTGGGAGCGGCATTTAATGCTTCAAGGAAAGGCAAGGCATAATCAGTTACGCTTGTAACATTAGTATATTCGGAAAATTCGAGATCGTCTCTTTTTTGTGCAGCTTCTTGTAGTCGTTGCATTTGTAGTTGTCGGTTGAGTAAAAGCAGATTGTCGGTCTCAAGTTGCTCTTTCTCCTTTTCTTTTTTTTCTTCTTCGATTTCTTCCCACTCTTCCCGACGTTTCTTGCCGTCTATCATGTCTTGCAGTAAACCTAAATTCATTAAAATTGCGGTTATACTGCCGGCATCGGGGTCGTCGATCAAAGTTGAGTCTGCCAGCAAAGCTTGAATAATCGCAGCTTTGTCGGAGCTGCTTAGCATATTTGGATCAATACCCGCAGCTTTTAAATAGCTAATTTCACGCTCGGAAAGTTGGTATCTTTCCCCGTTTGTTTGCTTGGAGCGTATTTCGTTATTGTCATCTTCGTCTTGCATGGATAATCCGTCAGTAGATTTTTTATATGTCACTATAGTACAATAAAATTAGTATAATGTTTAGTGAAGATTGTGTGACGATATTTATCTTGAGATCGCCATTGCACGTGGTTGACTAAAAATTCCAGCTGAACCAGACATTGCAAATATGCTCCAAGTGCCATTACTATATTTTTGAATTCTCGTGTTTGCGAAGTCGGTAACGTAAATATTACCGTCGGCATCACCTTTTATATCCCAAGGTTGGTTAAATTCGCCGTTTCCTGTCCCTGTTGTTGTTCCACCGAATGTGGTGCATGACGAGATTGTTGAGTTGCAACGTTGAATGCGGTTATTTCCTTTGTCTGCTATCCATATATTGCCTTGGGCATCTACATATATCCCAGAAGGGGCATTGAAATATCCTGCTGCGGTTCCGAGGCTTCCGTATGTATTCCAGCTATTGCCGGCGATGTTATATTGTTTCAATCTATTATTGTTGGCGTCGGTGATCCAAAGATTGCCGTTGGCATCTGCATAAATTCCTTGCGGTGAAATTAGAGAATTAGTATATGTTGATTGGAGAACGTAAGAACTTGAATATTTTCTGAGTCCATTGCCTTCTAGGAGCCAAAGAAGATTATTGCTTTCATCAATGAATATACCATTAGCTGCCGACAATCCGCTGATAATTGTAGTCCATGTTTTTCCACCGTCGGTTGATTTGGCTACTGCAGTGGTAGCTGTTACAAAAAGATTGCCGTTACTATCGGCATGCATTTTAGTACTTGCTGTCACTCCTGAAGATGGGTCGGTATTAGGTGTCCATATATTAGCATTTGTTATGTGTTTTTGCACTCTGTTGGTTGCTGTTTTTATATGATCACTTATATATATACAAGCAGGGGCAGGCAGAAGCGGAAAGCTTTGGCTTTGCATTTGCCATGCTTCTTTAAATGCGACGATGTCGTCAAATTGGTCGGTTGCGGAGGTGTATGTAGGTGCTTTTTGGACGTAAATACCGTCATTTGCAACTACGCCCGCCGATGAATCGCAGTGGCAGTTTTTTAGAGTGTCTGCATTGCTAAGCGATGCGTTAAACATTGTTCCGTTATAAGTATAGCTGCCGTGTCCGTCTGCACCTTGGCTGACGATTGCATAAATTGCCGATGTAGTGCGGGCTGTGGCGGCGGAATCTCTGATCGTAATCCCGGTCGGGCTTTTAACGCATAATCCACCTGAGTTAATCGGCAACGGGTTTGCTTTTGGCGGATTGGTGGTATCGGTTAAGCTTGCGGTGAAAGCCGGGTCAACCGCATAGCGGAAGCGATGCCCCCAGCCGTCATACATATAATCGTCGGATAGTCCCAATTCTTTGGTTGGAACAGTTCCTTCGATTTGCACGGTCGGCAAAGTAGCAATGTTATGGCAATTTGTACCTTCGGTGGCGTAAGTTGCATCGCCGAGGTTTTTGGTGATGTCGGCAGGGCAGGGTATGCGTAAATTAGTCATACTATAGCTCAGCAAGGCGTTTTCTATAGTTTCGATTCTTGCCGAAGTTATGTCAAATTGGTTTTTTTTGATGCTTGCGGTGAAAGTAGTCAAACCGCCGCCGATAACTACCGACATGATGATCAAAACAATTGAAAGCTCGATCAGCGTGAAGCCTTGACGCATTCTTAATTTATTCATTTGCGGCTCCCGATGCAATAGCTTCGATTTCTTCTTCGCTGAGATTCTCACCCCGTGACCCTGAAAGTACAAGTTCCAAGCGTTTTGCATCACGAACATAGAGTCTTTCGCCTTGTATCATGCCCATTTGCGGGGGGATATTGTTTTTTGCCAGACCTGCAATCGTCATTTGCCCTTCACGATAAAGCCCGATTACGACCCGTGGACGGTCGATGAATACTTGTGATCCCCGAAGTAAATCATAAATTTCCGAAACATGTTTGGGTTTTGCACCTTTGACCAAATGGTGAACCACCACCAAAGCAGCATGTTTTTTGATTGCAAATTCCTCGATCGCCTCAAAGAAATCACTGACCACACTTGCATCATTTTCGTCGCCGGTTAGGTATTTTCTTGCCGGATCGATAACGATAAGCGGAACTTCAGGTAATCTCATCAGGCGTTTGAGGAAGGAGTCGAGATTGCCGCCTTCGCCGAAATCGGTGCGTTGGAACATTACCCGATTTGCTCTGCCTTCGGGATCAAATACTTTTGCCCGTGAATGAACGATTGCCGGCCCGTCTTCCCCAGAAAAATATATGCACAAACCTTTGCAATTTTTAACGTCGATTTCCGAACCCAGCCAAGTCGGCGGCGGTTCGTCGTCACGATAATCGATAGCAGCTTTAACCGCCAAATTATGGGCAAGTGAGGATTTCCCCGTACCGCCGCTCGCACCGATCACGGTCACTGCACCTTTGGGAATCCAGCCTTTGACAAGAAAGTCAAACTCTACCGAAGTATCGGCATCGACATGCTTGGCACCGGTAGCATCAAAAAGCCCGATATCTCTGGCACAAAGATTATAAAATTTAAGATTACTTTCAACCTTTTCGGGGTCAACTCCGAATTTCTTAAACAAAGAATGATGTTTATCGTAGGCATTAAAACAAAATGCAGCATCGACAAGCCTATCCGCATCAAGTGTTTTTTTGTAGTTTAATGATGGTATTGATGCGAAATCGTTATGAATAAACGAGCCGTGTTTGCCGAGATAGGAAATATCCGACAAGAGATAAAATTTTGCATATTCCTCGCTTTTAAAAGCGGCAATTTCGCAGATTTCTTTGCAGCCTTTAACGGTTATGCCGTCTTCCAAGGTGGGTAGGATTTTGTCGGAAAATGCGAGCATTTTAATGCCTGCATATTTAATGCTGCCACGCTCGAGCTTGCCGGTGAATACTCCGAGTCCGTTAAGGCGTTCGATCGGCTCGATTGCGGCAACGTCAACCCCTAAGGCTAGCCCGGTTGCCCAAATTATGCCGCTGCCGAGCGGAGCGTGGAGTTCGTCACGCACGATCGGATCAAGCAATAAAGGCGAATTTGGCAGATTGCCTTCATTGTAATATTTCTCGATCTCGGCTATCGCCAAATCAATTTCACTCTCGTTAAAACGATAAGTAAGTCCAGCATCTTTGGCTCGCCACGGCTCTTGCCCCGGCATAGTATAAACCGCCATGCGCCCTTCAAGCCCGACCGCTTTGTGAGCCGCCCAGATCGCTTCCAACTCATGTTTTAAATTTGCCGTATTCATTATATTTTATAATTCCGGTCGCAATTTGAGATTCTTAACTCATTTTAGCTTAATGCGGCACGAAATTCAATCGCTTTAATTTTTAGGAGATATTTAAATATATCTTTGTTTTGTGTTGATTCTGCTGTATAATGCAACATATGCAAAAATAACGGAGGTTTTATGGCAAGCAGTCAAATTAGCGTGCGTATCGATTCGGCAACCAAAGCGGCGGCAGAGGATATTTTTAATAGCCTCGGTTTATCTGCAACTGAAGCGATCAGAATGTTTTATAAGCAGGTTGAATTGCAGCACGGCTTGCCTTTTTCTGTGAAAGTCCCCAATGCCACTACGCTTGCTGCTATTAGGGAGGCTGATGCCGGGGGGGGGACGCCGATGACGCTTGCCGAATTCAAGAAATCGCTTGGGCTTTAATTGTATGCGAAAAATTATACCTATGGGCGAATTCCTGCGAGATGTCCGTAAAGTTGAAAGGCGAGGAAAAAAGATTGCAAAATTATATTATCTTGCGGAGTGTCTTGCAAAGGGGGAGCGACTTGCAATTAAGCATAGACCGCACCCTCTAAAGGGAGATTGGAAGCCTAAATGGGAATGTCACATCGAGCCGGACTGGTTATTGGTATATGAAGTTACCGATACTTCGGTTAAGTTAATAAGAACCGGTACGCATTCGGATTTGTTTTAGGCATGTGTCTTGCTTATTATGTCATAAATAACTTGCACAAAATATAGCTTATAACTTATAAATCATCTCTCAAGCAAATATTAGAGAAATATAATGATTGATACGCAAACTATAACCAAAATCGCCAAGCTTGCCCATATTGAGGTAAGCGATGCAGAGAAACAACATTTTGCCGGCGAGCTTTCGGGAATTTTAACTTGGATTGAACAATTGGCAGAGGTTAATACCGATAATGTGCCGATGTTGACCAGTGTTTCCGATACTGTTTTGCCGTGGCGGGAAGATAAAATAACCGACGGAAACCGTCGTGATGCAATCCTCGCCAATGCCCCTGCAAGTGAATATGGCTGTTTCGTAGTACCGAAAGTGATCGACAATGAGTGAAATTACAAAACTGACCCTTGCCGAAGCACGTGATGCTTTGCAAGCCAAAAAAATCTCTGCAAAAGAATTAACGACTGCTTATATCGGCGAGATTGAAAAGCAAAACCCCAAGCTTAATGCGTTTATTACGCTTACGCCCGAGCGTGCAATTGCCGATGCCGAGAAATCAGATGCTAAAATCGCAAAGGGTGAGGCAGGGGCTTTAGAAGGCATTCCGCTTGCGATTAAAGATTTATTCTGCACCAACGGAGTTCGCACCACTGCGGCTTCGCATATTTTGGAAAATTTCGTGCCACAATATGAGTCGACTGTTACTTCCAAACTTTGGAATGCCGGCGGAGTGATGCTCGGCAAAACCAATCTCGACGAATTTGCGATGGGATCTTCCAACACAACTAGCTATTTCGGCAATGTGATCAATCCGCATAAAGCCAACGACAGCGATAAAGATTTAGTCCCCGGCGGCTCTTCGGGCGGCTCGGCAACTGCGGTTGCGGCTAATCTCTGCTTGGCGGCGACGGGTACCGATACCGGTGGATCAATCCGCCAACCGGCAGCATTTTGCGGCATAGTCGGGATCAAACCGACCTACGGACGTTGTTCACGCTTCGGGACGATTGCATTTGCCAGCTCGCTCGACCAAGCCGGAATGTTCGCCCGTAACGTGCGTGATGCGGCGATTGTGCAAACCATAATTTCCGGGCATGATCCTAAAGATTCAACCTCGGCAGTTCTTGACGTGCCTGATTTTGAAAAAGCCTTAACCGGAAATGTTAAAGGCTTACGCATCGGAATTCCCAAAGAATATCGCCCCGACGGAATTAACGCCGAAGTTGCCGCACTCTGGGACAAAGGCATCGCCACCCTTAAGGCTGCGGGTGCGGAAATCGTCGATATCTCCTTGCCCCACACCAAATATGCTTTGGCGACTTATTATATTATCGCCCCTGCCGAAGCATCGTCGAATCTCGCCCGTTACGACGGAATCCGCTACGGTTTGCGGGTGACTCCGGAAAGCGGCAATCTTAACGATTTATATTGCAAAACCCGTGCAAATGGTTTCGGCAATGAAGTAAAACGCCGGATTATGATCGGCACCTATGTGCTTTCCGCCGGTTATTACGATGCTTATTATAAAAAAGCCCAAAAAGTCCGTTATTTGATCGCTCAAGATTTCAAGCAAGCATTTGAAAAGGTTGATGCTATTTTGACCCCAACCGCTCCGAGTGCTGCATTTGCAATCGGCGAAAATAGCGATGATCCGATAGCGATGTATCTAAACGACGTATTCACGGTGCCGACTAGCCTTGCAGGTCTTCCTGCAATCTCGATTCCGGGTGGATTATCGGCAAACGGTTTGCCTTTGGGTTTGCAAATTATCGGCAAAGCTTTCGATGAAGAAACCGTGTTTAGAGTTGCAGGTTTCATGGAAGATGCTGGGAAGTAGACGTTTACCCGTCATTACCCGAATTTTCGCAAGAAAATTATAGGGTAATCTCGTGAGTTCGCCCTATAGTTGCTTTGCAACTCGGGCGATGACGAAAATATCACCGAAATCTAAGCCACGATCGGCAAAACGGTCTGATTGGATTTTACCGCATTTTTGATGCTTTGCACCAAAGCTTGATTATCGGTAATTGATTTTTGGCTTTGGGCATCAACCAAATCTTGCACTTGCGAAGGGCTTTGCGTGGTTTCGCTCGGTGGGGTTATCGAGGTTGATTTGCTTGCTTTTTCAATCGTTGCATAAGACGAAGTTGCAAATAAACTACTGTAAAGGCTGATAGTTCCGCCGCTATTGTCGCCTTTTCCGTCACCGAGCAAAGAATTGATCGGATCAAAACTTCCCGAGGCATTGGGCTGCAATAGACTTAAAATTTCGGGTGAAAAACTGCCTCCGCTGAGCAATGAAGAAACCAGGTTTTTTGCAGTTGCATTGCCGCTGCTTGCCTGCGTAGGCGTGCTTGTATCGGCAGCATCGCTCTTGCCCGATAAGGTGCTTTGCACTTGAGTCAAGTAAGGATTAGCGGTGGTTGTAGTAATAGAATTAACCATAAAAATTACTCCCATTTCACTTGCAAGATAACACGAATAGGTTAAAAAGTAAACAAAATTGCCGATATGATATTTTTTGAGTTATGATTCCCAAGGATTAAATAATTTTATCCTTAGCTTACGCAGTGTGCGAATTGTAATTCGACATAATGTATTTATAAATAAGAAAACTATCAGAGTCGTTGCGAGCGTTAGCGAAGCAATCCAGATAAAATAAGAACTAGATTGCCACGATTTTCTTGCGAAAATCTCGCAATGACGACGTCACTCTAATTGAAAATCAATGTCATCGCCTCGAATTCGGTCGAATAGATCAACCAAATTATTGTTTTTAAATATACCTGAATTTGTTTTATTGTTGCGAGGGTTAATAAATTTTAGGCGTAAATTTTCTAAGCCGATATCTAATGCATCTACTCCACTTGCGATAAGACCGCAGCTTATAGCTTCTTGTATTGTGGCTTCTTGATCGGGACGAGGGTGTATATTCATTGGCATGCCTATATTTATAGTACCCTAATAAATATTAGTAAATTAGGCGGTAAAGGTCAATTTTATTAGTTGATTATAGGTTGCAAAAGTAGCATAACCCTTACTTATTAACTAATAAAAGATAGAAATATGAAAATAGTATTTGTCGGTACGGGGTATGTCGGCTTGGTGTCGGGCGTGTGTTTTTCCGAGTTTGGCTTTACGGTTACTTGCGTCGATAAAGACAAAAACAAAATTGCAATGCTAAATAACGGTATTTCGCCGATTTACGAGCCGGGGCTAGAAGCTTTAATGCATTCCAATGTTAAAGCCGGACGCTTATTTTTTACCGATAATTTGCATGATGCCCTTGCAAATGCCGACGTTGTTTTCATCGCAGTCGGAACCCCGTCACGTTATGACGATAGCTTCGGTTATGCCGATTTGTCATATGTTTTTGCAGCTGCCGAAGAAATCGCCAAATCGAGTAGTAAATATATATTGGTGGTAACAAAATCGACCGTTCCTGCCGGAACCGGGCGTAAAATCAGCCAAATTATCAAAGAATCAAATCCCGAACTTGAGTTTGACGTTGCTTCTAATCCCGAATTCTTGCGTGAAGGCTCGGCGATTGAGGATTTCATGCACCCTGATCGGGTCGTAGTCGGCATTGAAAGCACAAGAGCGAGGGAATTAGTTTCAAGGCTTTATAATCCATTGAGAATTCATAATATTCCGATTGTTTATACTTCGATCGAATCTGCCGAGGTGATCAAATATGCGGCAAATAGTTTCCTTGCCACCAAGATTGCGTTTATCAACGAAATGGCGGATTTGTGCGAAAAACTCGGTGCGGATATTCAGGACGTTTCACTCGGTATGGGCTTGGATAAACGGATCGGTAAGCGTTTCTTAGAGCCGGGTCCGGGCTTTGGCGGCTCATGCTTCCCCAAAGACACTATGGCATTGGTGAAAATGGCGGAATCTGCTGGTTCGCATTCTCGTATTGTCGATGCTGTGGTGCTTTCCAACGATCTGCGGAAATATCGCATGGCGGAGAAAATCGTTGAGGCTTGCGGCGGCTCGGTGCATAAAAAAACCATTGCGATTTTGGGGCTGACATTTAAGCCGGGAACCGACGATATGCGAGACAGTGCGAGCTTGATTATCGTGCCGGAATTGCTCAATGCTCGGGCAAATGTTAAGGTTTACGACCCTCAAGGTATGGAAGAGGCGAAAAAGCTCCTAAGCGGCGAAATCGAATGGTGCGAAAGTGCTTATTCGACTATGGAAAATGCCGATGCTTTGGTTATAATCACCGAATGGAACGAGTTTATGCGGCTTGATTTGGATAAAATTAAAGCGACGCTTAAAACTCCCGTAGTCGTTGATTTACGCAATATTTATAAGCCGGTTGAGATGCAGGAAGCCGGCATCAAATATGTTTCAATCGGTCGTCAATCTAAACAATTTAAGAAATATGAATAATAGTTTTTACGTCACCACTCCGATTTTTTACGTCAATGATATTCCCCATATCGGTCATGCTTATAATATGGTGGCAGCCGATGTTTTGGCTCGCTTTATGCGGCTTTCAGGGCGTGACGTGAAATTCTTGACCGGTACCGACGAACACGGGCAGAAGGTCGAAAAATCGGCGGCGGTTGCAGGCGTTGAGCCGCAAGCATTCGTCGATAATGTGTCGCAGCATTTTCGTGATCTCACCGGTTTGATGAATATCAGTAACGACGATTTTATTCGCACCACCGAGCCACGCCATATTGAATCCGCCCAAGTGATTTGGGAGAAAATGGAGCAAAACGGATATATTTATCTCGGCAGTTATGCCGGCTGGTATGCAGTGCGTGACGAGGCTTTTTACCAAGAAAGCGAATTGGTGGGCGGCAAAGCTCCGACCGGAGCCGAAGTCGAATGGGTGGAAGAGCCGAGCTATTTCTTTAAACTTTCGCAATTTGGCGATAAATTACTTGAATTTTTTGAGCAAAATCCGAGCTTTATTATGCCGGCAACCCGTCGTAACGAGGTGATAAGCTTTGTTAAAGGCGGCTTAAAAGATTTATCGATTTCCCGCACCAGCTTTAAATGGGGAATCCCGGTAAAGAACGACACTAAGCATATAATGTATGTCTGGCTTGATGCCCTTGCCAATTATCTCTCCGCAGTCGGCTATCCCGATGAGTCATGCGATGAGTATAAAAAATTCTGGCCGGCAGATTTGCATTTGGTCGGCAAAGATATTTTGCGTTTTCATGCGGTTTATTGGCCTGCATTCTTAATGGCTGCGGATTTGCCGCTTCCCAAACGGGTTTTTGCCCATGGTTGGTGGACGATTGAAGGCGAGAAAATGAGCAAATCGCTCGGCAATGTGGTGGCTCCCTCCGAATTGGTGCAAACTTACGGACTCGACCAGACTCGCTATTTCTTCATGCGTGAAGTGCCGTTTGGCAATGACGGTAATTTCTCCCGTGAGCGTATGGGCGTGGTGATAAATTCCGAACTTGCCAATAATCTCGGTAATTTGATTCAACGAACCGTGAGCATGGTGCATAAAAATTGCGACGGAATAGTTCCAGATGCCGCAGGGGTGGCAAAAGATGCTCTCGATTTAGCGTTTTTAGATAAAGCCCAACTCACCGAAGATGCAACTCCGGGATTAGTGGCAAAGAAATATTACGATTGCAAATTTAACGAAATTCTTGCCGATATTATGGCGATTGCGAGCGAGGCTAATCTTTACATCGACACTAAAGCCCCGTGGCAGCAAAAGAAGGTGGACGAAAAACTCATGCAGGCAACTTTGTATCACCTGCTCGAGGCAATCCGCTCATTGGCGATTATGTTGCAACCTTTCATGCCCGACACCTCATTCAAAATATTGACGATGCTCGGTTATGATGAAGAAGCAGCAAAAAAAGGTATCTCATTTGAAGAGCTAAAGCCTGAATTTGCGATTAAATCGGGCATAAAACTTGGGCAACCCCAACCGCTTTTCCCGAGATTGATGTAACTTCAATTTATTTTTCCATGAACTCAATTTTGCCTTAAAACCCAAGAATGGCAGTAGTTGATTATTATTGCCATTATGATATAATTGCCAAAATCGACCATTTTAGTTATGGGGTAAAAAATGACATCTACTATAAATCTTTCACTAACCGACGAACTGCGGGCTTTTATAGATGCCAATAGCGGTGACGGAACTTTATATTCTACTCCAAGTGAATTTATGCGTGATATAATCCGTGAAAGAAAAGCAAAACTTGAAGCTAAAAATTTGCGTGACGGTATTATCGAAGGCTATCAAGACTTAATCAATAAAAGACATATTGTGTTTGCCGGTAGCTTAAGCGATGTAATCTCCGAGGCAAATAAAAGAGAAAAGCATGGCTGGTAAAACGCCTCTTAAAATATCTCGTAGAGCAGCTCTTGATCTTGTGGAAATTGAACAATATTCAATTTCTAAATGGGGCAAGAAAACCGCAAAAGAATATATTAACGCTATAGAACAGGCTCTCACACTTCTACAAGAAAATCCCAAGATTCTTAGAAAAGATATAAAAGTTTCGGCATATTTCCATTTATATAGAGTTGGGCAGCATTTCTTGGTATTCGATGTTACGAAGGACTCTTTGAATTTACTTACAATTAAACACGGAAGTATGGATTTGCCGGAGAGATTAGATGAGCTTGAACCATATCTTTACGAAGAAATAGCATTTTTGCATAATAAGTTAGAAAATAACTCATAATACCAATCCCGCAATTTCGCCGATAGATTTATTAACGAACTTCAATTTTTCTGCGTCGCTTGCAAAGACATAAGATAGAAATAACTTATGGTCGGGGCGGAGTTTTGCGGTTGCCGAATGTTTGGCGATATATTGCAATAAATTATCGGGTGAGGCGAAGGTGTTCTTACGAAAGGCGATGAGCAAGCCTTTGGGGCCGGCATCGATGCGTTCAACTCCGGCTTTGCGGCATAATTGCTTGATTTCCATAACTGCCAAAAGATGCTCGACTTCCTGGGGGAGTTTGCCGAAACGGTCGATAAGTTCGCCGGCGAAAGAGTCGATTTCTTCCCTGCTTGCGAGATTTGCCGCCCGGCGGTAAAGTCCTAAGCGAAGTTCCAAATCCTGCACATAGCTTTCGGGAATTAAAACCGTCATGCCGAGATTGATTTGCGGACTCCAATCATTGCTTGTTGCAACGGCGGCGGCGAGTTTATCGTCTTGGTTGCGAAGTTTGGCGGCGGCAACTGCCTCTTCAAGCATTTGCTGATAAAGCTCGATGCCGACTTCCCGTACATGTCCGGATTGTTCTTCGCCGAGGAGATTGCCGCAACCTCTGATGTCCATATCGTGACTGGCAAGGCTGAATCCGGCACCTAAACTATCCAAAGTTTGCATAACCTCCAAACGCCGTGTTGCAGCGTGCGAGAGCTGTTTCTTATGCGGCAAAGTATAATAAGCATAGGCACGGACTTTACCCCGTCCGACTCGACCTCTGAGCTGATAAAGCTGTGAAAGCCCGAACATCTCGGCACGGTCGACGATTATAGTATTGGCACTCGGAATATCCAAACCCGATTCAACGATCGTGGTTGAAAGCAGAAGATCAAACGAGCCGTCGTAAAATTTGTTCATAATATCGTCAAGTTCAGCCGCCGGCATCTGCCCGGTTGCGGTTGCAACCCGCACTTCGGGGACGATTTCCCTAAGCATCGCTTGTAATTCCGCCATATATTTTATTCGGGGAGTGACGTAGAAAATCCGTCCGCCTCGGTGATATTCCCGCAAGATTGCCTCACGTAATACGATGCCGTCAAACGGGGTGACAAAGGTGCGTACTGCCAAACGATCAACCGGCGGAGTCGCAATAATGCTAAGTTCACGCACACCCGAGAGGGCAAGCTGGAGGGTGCGGGGAATCGGGGTTGCCGAAAGGGTGATGACGTGAATATCGCCTTTGAGCGATTTGAGTTTTTCCTTCTGGGCAACGCCGAAATGCTGCTCTTCGTCGATTATCAACATGCCGAGATTTTTAAAATTGATGCTTTTTCCGAGCAAAGCATGGGTGCCGATGACGATGTCAACTTGCCCGTTTTCAATCTGCTCAAGGGTGATTTTATTTTCTTTTGCCGTGGTTAAGCGTGACATCTGGCGGATATTAAACGGCAAGCCCTCAAAACGCTGCGAGAAAGTATGGAAATGCTGCCGGCAGAGTAATGTCGTCGGGCAGACGATTGCAACTTGTAATTTTCCGGTGTCGTTGCTGCATGAAGCGGCGACGAAAGCGGCTCGCAATGCGACCTCGGTTTTGCCGAACCCGACATCGCCGCAGACCAGGCGGTCGGTCGGTTTGCCCGATGCAATATCGCTAAGTACGTCGTCGATAGCTTTTGCCTGATCCTCAGTTTCGGCGTAAGGAAAACGTGAGCAAAATTCGTCGTATAAGCCTTGCGGCGGCAGGAGTTGCGACGCAGTTTCCAGCTCCCGTGCGGCTGCGGTTTTGAGTAAATCTTCTGCGGCAAGCGTAATGCGTTCTTTGAGTTTGGCTTTGCGGGCTTGCCAAGATGCACTGCCGAGCTTGTCGAGTTTTGCTCCTTCGTCTTCGGCACCGTAACGTGACAAAAGATCGATATTTTCGACCGGCAGGAATAATTTGTCGTCGCCGTCATAAATGATTTTTAGGCAATCATGCTTTGCACCGAGAACTTCAAGCGTGAACAAGCCCTCAAACCGCCCGATTCCGTGTTCGCTATGGACGACTAATTCGCCCGGCATAAAATTGGCAGCTTCAAGCAAGAATTGCTCGGGGCGTTTGCGTTTGCCCGATTTGCGGATTATGCGTTCGCCGAAGAGATCTTGCTCGCTGATGATTGCGAGATTTTCACCCTCAAAACCCCGTTCGATTGCAAGCACCGCCAAGCCGATAGTTTTGCCTGCGATCTTTTTTGCTTCGCTAAATTCTTCAATCCGCAAAGGGTGGAAGTTATGCTCATGTAGCATCACCGCAATCCGCTCCCGGCTGCCTTGCGAATAACAGGCGATCAGCATGCTGCGTTTGCGTTCCCGACAAGCGGCGGTGTGGTTGCGGAAATTATCGAATAATTCTTCGCCGCTTAATTTGTCGAGGGCGAAATTTCTTGCCGGGCGATAATCAAGATTTTTGCTCGGATCGGGGGAGAGAAAATTCTTGAGCGTAATCGTATTGCGATTGATTAAAATATCGACCCAATTTTGCTCGTCGAGATAAAGCATTTGCGGCGATAAAGTCGGGTAGGGCAGCGAGCTATATTTTTTCGAGAAATTACTATTTTTGCGGGCTTGGTAGTATTCCTCGATCAGTTCCAACCGCTCTTTGCGAGCCATGTCGGCTTGGGAGTCGATGATCACCCCCGCACTCGGTAAATAATCAAAAATGGTGGCGAGTGAATCGTAAAATAAAGGGAGTAAATTCTCCATTCCAGGATTGCCACGACCTTCGGAGATCGCTTCGTAAGTCTGATCTTCTTTAGTCACCGCTCCAAAAAGCGAGCGATATTTTTCCCGGAATGTGGCAATAGTGGTGCCGTTTAAAATCACCTCGCTCGCCGGGCATAATGTTATATTGGCGATATTCTCGCTGCTGATTTGCGAAATCGGGTCAAATGAGCGGATAGTCTCTAAATGATCACCGAAAGTATCGAGGCGGATTCCCTCATTGCGGTCGGAAGGGATTATGTCGATAATGCTGCCCCTTACCGCAAATTCGCCGGCTTCCATAGCCTTGGCGGTGCGTCGGTACCCATTTTCGCTTAAAAAATGCACGAGTTTATCATGCGAAAGAGGTTTGCCTGCTTGCAGCGGAAAAGTTGCTTGTTCGATTAAGTTTTTGGGCGGTAATTTTTGCAATCCGGCATTGATCGTGGTGATGATAATTCTCGGCTTGCTTGATTTTGCGGCAATCTGCGAAAGTGCAACGATTCGGGCGGCAAGCACTGCGGCATTGGGCGATGCTCGGTCGTAAGGCAGGCAATCCCATGCCGGGAAAACTATAATTTCTTTGTCGCTCGCAAAAAACTCTAACCCCGTCCGCACAGACTCGGCTTCACGTTCGCCGGAAGCAATATAAATAAAATCCTGCGAAGAATTTGTCGCAATTTGCGATAAAATAAATGCTTCCGAGCCGTGGGGTACACCGCAAATTTCACTATGTTTTTTTGAGAGATCAGGTAGGGGCATAAATTAAGTTTAAGTATTTGTCGGAATGAAAAATTTGTATATTATTGTTATTTAAGCTAGATACAACGAGTTACCAAATAAGTCTAATATGAAAAACTTAAATTTAGAAGAAAACTTTGCCGCCGAGATGTCGTCGTTGCTTGTATTTAAGCAATTGGCGGTTGCTTGTTCGGGCGGTGGTGACAGTATGGCATTGACGTTGCTGGCTCAAGAGTGGGCGGAGCAAAATGGGATTGAGTTGATCGCAATCACGGTTAATCATAATTTGCGGGCGGAAGCGGAGGCGGAAGCTATGCAGGTAGGCGTTTGGTTGGCGGAACGCAACATCAAACACGTGATTTTAACTTGGCAGGGTGAAAAACCGGCAAGCAATATCCAGGAAACTGCACGCAAAGAGCGTTATCGTTTAATGTGCGAATTCTGCAAAGAGCAGGGGATCGAGAATTTACTTGTTGCCCATCATCTTGAAGATCAGGCAGAAACTTTTATGCTGCGGTTGATTCGGGGTAGCGGAGTGGACGGTTTGGCGGCGATGGCGAAGATTTCCACTCAAAACGGGCTCAATATAATCCGCCCCTTGCTCGGAGTTCAAAAAGCGAGTTTGCTTGATTATTTGCAAAGTAAAAATCAGCAATATGTTAATGATCCGAGTAATCGAAATCTTGCCTATGATCGCATAAAAGTGCGTAAATTTTTGCCTGAACTCGCAAAACTCGGACTTTCGGTCGAGCGGATTGCCGCAACCGCCGCAAATATGGCACGGGCGAGAGAGTATCTCGATTGTGAGACCCAGGAATTTATTGCGACAAATTGTGAGTTTTTGCAAGATCGCTCGGTGATTCTGCAAGCCTTGCCGCAAAGTGAAGAAATTGCCTTGCGGGTTTTAGCTGCGTTGTTGATGCAAATCGGCGGAAGTGAAGTCAAGCCAAGACTCAATTCGTTGCAACGGGTTTATCAGCATATTTCGCAAGATAAATTTAAGCCGATAACCTTAGGTGGCTGTGTTTTTAAGTATCGCAAAGGAACGATATTGATTTTACCGGAAGTTGGAATTTAATAGGTACAAAATTTATGAGTTTATTGACTAAATTACCCAAATGTCGGGGCAGAATGCGGGAGAATGCCGATTTATCCAAGATAAATTGGTTTCGGGTCGGCGGTAATGCGGAAGTGTTATTTAAGCCTGAAGACGTAGAAGATTTAAGTTTTTTCCTGGCAAATAAACCGAGCGATATTGCGGTGACGATTCTCGGAGTCGGCAGTAATTTGCTTATCGGTGACGGCGGTATCGACGGCGTAGTAATTCGCTTAGGCAAAAAATTTGCCGATTGCAAAATTGAAGGTGATAAAATCAGCGTAGGGGCGGCTTGTTTGAATATCAATGCGGTTAATTTTGCATTGGAACATTCGCTCGGTGGCATCGAGTTCTTAAGCGGAATTCCCGGCAGCATCGGCGGAGCATTATTCATGAATGCCGGGGCTTATAATCGTGAGACTAAAGATATATTGCTTGAAGCAAGCGTAATTGACGATAAAGGCAATCTGCATGTTTTAAAGCCGGAGGATATTAACTATTGTTACCGCAAATCCAACTTGCCGCCTGGGTGGATTTTTACGAGTGCGGTTTTGCAAGGCACAAAAGAAGATCCGCAAATTATCGCTGAAAGAATCCAAGAAATTGCCGGCAAACGTGAAGCTACCCAGCCGATTCGCTCCCGCACCGGCGGCAGTACATTCAAAAATCCGGCTGGGCATAAAGCTTGGCAATTGATCGACGCAGCAGGCTGTAGAGGCTTGCAAATCGGAGATGCGATAATGTCGGAGCTGCATTGTAACTTTATGATAAATCTCGGTAATGCCACCGCTAAGGATCTTGAAGATCTCGGCGAAGAAGTGCGAAGACGGGTTTTTGCAAACTCAGGTGTTGAGTTGGAATGGGAGATTAAAAGAATCGGCAAGGGGCTATGAAATCGGGATTAAAATCTCGGTTTTAAGGTCGTCCTCGGAAACTTTTGCAGGGTCGTTTAAATATCTCTCAATACAAAAATCCCGGCGAACTCTGAGTTTGGTCTTATCCAATATCATAAAAATCTCGGGGTAGGTATCGGCAAGTTGGCTATATGAGCCAAGCAAGGTGAAGCTTGCATAATTGCTGCGAGAGATTGATTTATAACGCAAACGATTGCTTAATTGTGCAGGTTTTGCTTTAAGCATAATTCCGGCTTGATAAATAAATGCCTCGTCACCTTCTTTTTCATAGTCGATTTTCCCGAGTCCGAGAAAGCTGACGATTTGATCCTCGGTAAATTTGCCGTGGGTCAGAGAATGAAATAATTTCCAGGCAAAAGGTGCATTTTCAACAAACTCTCCGTTTGCCTCGACATAGACAAAATGTGCGGCTGCAAAAGTAACGGTTTCGGGTATAGTTTCTATTAGCGGCATATTATTGTTGAGCGGAAAAATTTTTAATTAAATGGAGTAGTTTTTGAGAAGAGTTTTTTGTCGCATCGGCTTTATTATTTATATCGTTCATATTGTTATTAACTTCGCCCATAGTAGCTGCAACCCGGTTGATATTTTGTGATATTTCTAGGGTTGCGACTCTTTGTTGTTCAATTGCGATGCTGATATTTTCTGAAGTTTGCTTAACATTTGTAATAGTGTCCCCGATATTTTTTACCGCATCAACTGCCTTGGTAGTCAAGTTTTGCATTGCTTCAATTTCTTGGCGAATTTCATCGGTTGCTCTTGATGTCTCATTTGCAAGGTTTTTAACTTCGTTTGCAACCACTGCAAAGCCTTTGCCTGCTTCACCTGCTCTTGCCGATTCGATTGTTGCATTAAGTGCAAGCAGGTTGGTTTGCGAAGCGATTGCTGTTATAAGCTGAACAATATTGCCGACTTTTTTTGCCGCTTCGTTTAATTCTCCCACCGATTTACCGGTTTGTTCGGTCTCTCCGTAGGCATTTTGTACTTGCGAAAATGAAGAAGATACTTGGCGACTGATTTCCCCGATCGATGCGGTTAATTCTTCCGATGCAGACGCAACATTTTGGGCATTTATGCTTGCAGTATCGGTTGATTTTAGAGAATCGGCAATTATTTGTGAGGTTTCGATAGCGGATTTATTCATTGCCTCGGTAGTTGTTTGCAATTCACCGGCAAAATTTCCGACTTTGCATGCGGTTGCGTCAATAACATTATTGATTGCTTTTGCACTTCTGCGGTAAATTCCCGGTAATCCACGCTCGATAACTTTGCGGTAATAGTGGTTTTTGCTGACTGATTCCATTGAGTTGCAAACTTCACGTACAAAAGCATCGCTTAAATCTATGCTGGTGTTAATTGTATTTGCCAATTCACCGAGATTGCCGGATTCTTTTATATATACGATGCGAGCATCAAAATCGCCTTGTGCATTTGCTTGCAAAATAGCGGTATATTCTTTTATTCTTCGGTCGGCACGAATTATATATATCAATGCCAAGCAGGATAAAAATAATATCGCAGAATCGATAATTAGGTCATGAATTTCTAAGTTCGAAGATAAAGAAATATGCGTTGCCGAATCTATAGCGGTAAGTATGACTGCAATAGCGATTAAAATTTTTGCTTTAGATAGAGAAGACAAATTCATCATAACTTACGCCCTTATCCCGTAATATGTTTAATAAAAGATTAAAAGAGGCGTTCATGCCGTCTTTAGATGAATTATACTTGGCTTCTTCTTTTAATAATGTTGAATATAAAGGCTGAATTTTTGCTATTTGTCCGGGTTCGGGCTTGCGGCGGTTGGAATGATAGCCGGTGAGGTTGTCTTCTGCATCAAAACTTGGGGTAACATGCGCAAGCACCCAGTAATGATCGCCTGATTTTGCCATATTTAATACGTAGGCAAAGATTTCCTTCTTTTGCGACAAGGTGTCCCAGAGAAGTTTAAATACGCATCTAGGCATATCGGGGTGTCTAATTACGTTATGCGGTTTGCCGATAAGTTCTTCATTTGTCATTTCCGCCAAACGTTGGAAGACATCGTTTGAATATGTTATTTTGCCTTTGAGGTCGGTCTTGCTGACGATAATTTCTTCTTCACCCCAAGGGCGTTCTCTGCCGGTCGGAACAGTATTGCGATGATTGTATTTTTCTTCCATTTTATAGCCCACCGATTTGGTTTTACGTCTATAGTAAATAAATTATTGCAAATTTGAGCAAGCACAAAAAACAATTATACGAAATAATTTTGTGTAAATGGTTGAAAATTGTCACAGGTCGCAAAAATCAGGCTTTTATTCTTTCAATATCGGCACCGCAGGCGGAGAGTTTTTCTTCTAAACGTTCATAGCCACGATCAAGATGATAAACCCGGCTGATTACGGTTTCGCCTTTTGCGGCAAGGGCAGCGATTACCAATGATAAAGATGCCCGCAAATCGGTTGCCATAACTTCAGCTCCGGTGAGTTTAGCAACTCCTCTTACCATTGCCGATGAGCCATGAACGTTGATTTTCGCTCCCATACGCACCAATTCGGGAACATGCATGAAGCGGTTTTCAAAGATAGTTTCGGTGATCATCGAAGCACCGTTTGCCACCGTCATCAATGCCATGATCTGGGCTTGCATATCGGTGGGGAAGCCCGGATAGGCTTGAGTCATAACGTCAACCCCGACTAAATCATGCTTGCGGCTGACTCGAATGCCGTTTTCGCTGGCGACCATTTCAACGCCTGCTTCGGCAAATTTTTCGACGATATTGCCCATAATATGAATATCTATTCCGGTGAGTTCGACATCACCGCCGGTGATTGCAACCGCAGCGGCGTAACTGCCGGCTTCGATACGGTCGGCAATTACCGAATAATTAGCTTCGTGTAAACTATCAACTCCGTCGATAGTTAAAGTATCGCTGCCGATACCTTCTATCTTGGCTCCCATAGCAATTAAGCAATGGGCTAGATCGACTACTTCGGGTTCTCTTGCCACGTTATGCAAAATCGTGCGTCCTTGAGCAAGTGTTGCCGCCATAAGTATATTTTCGGTGCCGGTTACCGTAATCGTGTCAAAAGTAATTTCCGCCCCTTTGAGTTTTCCTTTAACGCTTGCATTGATATAGCCGTCGGCAAGTTCGATAATTGCTCCCATTTGCTCTAAGGCTTTGAGATGCAGATCGATCGGGCGAGTGCCGATAGCACAGCCGCCGGGAAGTGAGACTTTTGCTTGTCCAAAACGAGCGAGCAGAGGGCCGAGTACCAATACCGATGCCCGCATCGTGCGAACTAAATCGTAAGGAGCGGTAAAGTCGGTGATATTTGCCGAATGCAAAGTTACGCTGCGTCCGAAATTATTTGATGAGGCGTTATTGTCGATATGGAGTAAAGTGCCGTGGCGAACCAATAAATTTGCCATAGTAACCACATCGGCAAGATAAGGCACGTTGCTTAAGATCAGTTTTTCGCTGCTTAACAATGATGCTGCCATTAACGGCAAAGCAGCATTTTTTGCACCGCTGATCGGGATTGTGCCTTTAAGCTGCCTGCCGCCTCTGATGAGTATTTTAGTCATAAATTATAATTCCGGGCTGCCTTCGTCGAGCATTTGAACTGCTTTTTTGTGATCGAGTCCGTTTTCCCACTTGGCAACTATAACGGTAGTAAGTGCATTACCGACAAGATTGGTAACTGCTCTACCTTCAGAGAGAAAGCGATCAATTGCAAAAAGCATTCCCAGTGCAAGATCAAGGTCATGTTGTGGAATTAATTTCATTGAAGTCATTGTTGCAGCAAGGATTATAAATGAACTCCCCGCAACGCCCGCCGCACCTTTTGAGGTCAAAAGCAAAATTCCGAATATCGCAAATTGCTGCCCGAAACTAAGCGGAGTATTGGTTACATGAGCAATGAATAATGCCCCCATTGTAAAATAAATCGAAGATCCGATAAGATTAAACGAATAACCGGTAGGAATTACCATGCCGACTACCGATTTATTGCAGCCGAGAATTTCCAATTTTTCCATGATGCGTGGCAATGCAGATTCCGAAGATGCTGTACCAAGAACAATAAAAATTTCTTCTTTAATGAATTTAATGAATTTCCAAAGGCTCAATTTGCAATAAAAACGCATTAGCGGATAGAGAACGGTTAGAACAAAAAACGCACAGGTTAGATAAAATATTATAAGTAGCTCGCCGAGATTTGCCAGCGAAGAAAGCCCGTGTTTGCCGATTGTAGAAGACATTGCACCGAATGCACCTATAGGTGCCAATTTCGTCACAAAATCGACCATTTTAAACAATATATGCGAGAATAGGTCGAGGAAGTTAACCATTTGCTTGCCGCGTTCACCGAGTGAAGGAATTGCCGCTGCAAAAAGAATTGCAATCAACAAGACTTGTAAAATATCTCCGCTTGAGAATGCACCGACCAAAGTGGTAGGAATTATATTCATTGCAAAATCGACAAAAGATGCTCCCTTTGGATTTTCTACCTTGGCTTGTATTGCGGAAATATCGACTGGAGCTTCGTGACTTTGCGATAATAGCATATTGCCGGGGTGATAAAATTGCATCAATAACAGACCGATCAACATTGCAAGAGTAGTCAAAACTTCAAAGCAGAACAATGCCTTTGCACCGACCCTGCCGACCTGTTTCATATTACCCATGCCCGCAACCCCTGCAACTATAGTACAGAATATAATCGGTGCGATCAGCATTTTAATAAGATTTATAAAGGCTTTGCCGAGCGGAGCCATTTTAACCGCTTGTTCGGGAAAGAAATGTCCGAACAGGATTCCCAACACAATCGCAAGAACAACTTGCAAGAACAGATTTTTACGTAGAGCTTTTTTCACGGATTACCCCTGCATTATATTAAATTTTATGAGCCTTGTTATACAGCTTCTTTTTAGAATGAAGTACTTTCATAAATAGAAATTTAATGATACTCAAGCTATTATTTATAATAATGCAGCATCGGCAGTTTAAGAATGAATCAAGAAACCCGTATAATCTCGTCAAATCAATCACAAGAAGACGATGTGTTGCAAAATTTGCGTCCGTTGTCGCTTGCCGATTTTACCGGGCAAAAGCAGGCTTGTGAGAATCTTAAGATCTTTGTCGAGGCGGCAAAGGTCCGGGAAGAGGCACTCGACCATACTTTATTCTATGGTCCTCCGGGGCTTGGCAAAACCACGCTAGCACAAATTATTGCCAAGGAAATGGGGGTGGGTTTTCGGGCGACCTCCGGCCCTATTCTTACCAAAGCAGGTGATTTGGCGGCGATTCTTACTAATTTGCAAAAAGGTGATGTTTTGTTTATCGACGAAATTCACCGCCTAAATTCCGCAGTTGAAGAGACGCTTTATCCGGCAATGGAAGATTTTAAACTTGATTTGATTATCGGCGAAGGTCCGGCTGCAAGAACTATCCGAATCGATGTTCCGCCGTTTACCTTGGTCGGTGCAACCACCCGTTTGGGTTTGATCTCCAATCCGCTTAGGGATCGTTTCGGTATACCTTTGCGTCTACAATTTTATCAAGTTGAAGAATTGCAACATGTAATTGAGCGTGCGGCAAGCATTATGGGTATGCCAATCGGCAAAGAAGGCTCGCTCGAGATTGCTAAACGCTCAAGAGGCACGCCTCGGATTGCGGTGCGTTTGCTACGACGGGTGCGGGATTTTGCCCAGGCTACGGGGGCTAAGGGCATCGACAAAAAACTTGCCGATAGTTCACTCAAACGTCTTGATGTTGATATGTCGGGGCTTGATGCTTCGGATCACCGTTATTTGCGTTTTATTGCTGAATTTTACCGGGGCGGGCCGGTCGGAGTCGAAACTATTGCAGCAGGACTCGCCGAGCAGAGGGATTCGCTTGAGGAGACTATCGAGCCTTATCTAATCCAATGCGGATTTGTCCAGCGTACACCGAGGGGTAGGTTATTGACTCCCAAAGCGTTCACTCATTTGGGGTTACAAATCCCCAAATCTCTTCCCAATCAACTTGATCTGTTAGATGAATTATGACCCATATTTGTAATTTCAGAGTTTATTATGAAGATACCGATGCCGCAGGCGTAGTATATTATGCTAATTATTTAAAATTTGCCGAGCGGGCAAGAACCGAATGCTTGCGGGAAATCGGGGTAATTCAATCGCAAATGTTGGAAAAAGGTAGCGGTTTTGTGGTAAGAAAGTGCGAGGCGGATTTTCTGATTCCTGCCAAGCTTGACGATTTGCTCGAAGTGAATACTGATATTTCCGAGATCGGCAAAGCCCGGCTTAATATCAGCCAAATCATCAAGCGTGGCGGTGATATATTGGTTAATATAAAAGTTGTGATTGCCTGCGTAAACCAAAGCGGAAAACCGGTTCGCATTCCGGATATATTCGGCGGTAACTCAACAAACTAATGCTTATAAGATTTACAAACTTGCTTATAAATTCTATATCTAAAATAACTTTAATTACCAAATATCCGATTTTTGCATGAATTTCAGGCTAATTTATCGACATATAGTCAAGACATTGCTCGCTTTTGCGGTGCTTTTGCTCTGTGCTTTCATCGGATTATCGGTTTGGGTGCTAACCGGAACAAGGTCGATAAATGCGGTTAATCCTTATATCGAACAGGCGATTGCAGCAGGCAATAGCAGATATAAAATCAAAATTGAACAAAGCAATTTGGAGTGGGAAGGGTGGTCGCACCCGGTGGTTTTCCATGTCAAAAAAGTCCGAGCGATTAACGAAAAGGGGGCAGTGGTAGTTTATTTACCCGATGTAAGCGTAAAATTATACATAGAGAAGCTGCTATTCGGTAAAATCGAGGTGAAGTCGCTGATCGTGAAATCTCCGTCGATATTATTTTCTCAAGAAGATAGCGGAAATATCTCGGTTGCCGAAGTTGAAAGCAAAGAAAATAGCAAGGTTTCGTTTGATGAAATTCTTGCGATGATTATCGGCAATGGCAATGAAGACCCGATATTTCGTTTGAAATCCTTGGTTATCGAACATGCTACATTGTCGCTTAAGAAGCAAGATCGTATAATCTTTCAATCAATTGATTTTAATGCCGAAATCAACCGTAATAAACAAGGCTTATCAGCAAAGTTTAATCTTCCGCTCATATTTGAAGAAAAAAGCGGCATCGTTAAAGCAGGGTTTGAAATTGAACCAAATTCGCAAAATATTGCAAGTAAAATATCATACGCAGGCATTCCGCTTGCGGTGCTTAGGGATTTAATCCCCGGGCAAAAGATTTTGCAAGGCATCGATCTGCCGGTGTCCGGAGAAACTGCAATCAATTCTGATTTTACGGGTAATATTAAATCGGTGGATTTTGTTTGTAATTTCGGCAAAGGAAGCCTGAATTATCCCGAGCAATTTAAAATGCCGGTAAAAATCGATAATATTCATATATTTGGTAATATTAGCGATAATTTAAATAAATTGACGATTAAAGAAGGTAATCTTACCCTTGCCAATAATAAAAATATCGACATTGATTTTAACGCCGAGGTGACAAAAGTCGGTGACGATATTGCCCTGACCGGCAAGGCTCACGCCGAGAATATCCCTGCAACCGATCTTGATTTCTACTGGCCGCTTACGCTTTCGCCGCATTCACGTGAATGGGTAACTACTCGAATCGACAAAGGCATAATCACCAAAGGTGATGTTGCAGTTAATTTTGCACCGGGCGAATTAAAAACAAAATTCACCCCTAAAAGAGCGGTTGATGCAACGGTTATAATCAAAGATGCTGATATTCGCTATATTCCCCGTCACCCCAAAGTTACCGGAATCAACGGAGTGGTTAAATTCACCGGTGATTCTATGGACGCAAATATTCAAAAAGCATCTTACATGAACAACACTATCGTGACTTCGGCAAATGCGATTTTCCCCGATTTAAACCCCGATGATGTTCGATTGCTGCTTGATATTAACTTTAAATCCGATGCCAAAGATGCGGTGGCTTTTATGTCGCTGCCTGAATTAAATAAGGCAAAAAAACTCGGTCTTACCGATGAAGCAGGCGGTAATATAGAAGGCAATGCCAAGCTTGACTTCATTGCATTTTCAATTAACGAGGCTGTAAACGAGCAGGCAAATCTCGATAATATGAAATATAGTTTAAGCGGTGATTTGCATAAATTCTCGCAAAATAAATTCCTCGGCAAACATGACGTTGAAGATGCGAATTTTAAATTCGAACTCGATAATAAAGGCATCAAAGCTCAAGGAAAAACGCTAATTAACCGCTTGCCGTTTGATGTTGATTTAGAGAGTAAATTTGCCACGGGTAACCCGACCGATTACTCACTGGTTTTTGATTTGCCGGTTGCCCGTATGCCGGATTTCGGCTTGCCAAAACTTGATTTCTTGAGCGGTACGATCGGGATAACGGGAAAATTTAACTCCTCCGACGATAGCGATATTACCAATGCAATCTTAGATTTAAGCAAAACCGAAATTAAAATGAAAGATCACGGATTCTTTAAGAAAGCCGGCGAAAAAGCTACCCTTAATATAGTTAGTGAAAAATTAGAGTCCGGCGATACCGCAATAAAATCGATGCTGCTTAAAGGGAATAATTTTAGTTTTATCGGCAAAGGTGAGGTTGATAAAAAAAGCGGTGATTTGAATTTTATAACTTTTAGCAAGCTAAGATTTAACGAAAATAATCTCGATTATCTCGATTACCGTAAGCTTGATAACGGAATTGAACTTACCGCAAAGGGTAAGGTTTTTGATATATCGCCTTATTTCAATAAAAAAGATAAAAAAGACGATGATATTTCTTACCAAATCGAGATTGAGACCGATAAGTTAATCTTTGGTGAAAAACGTGTGATGCAAAATGCTCAAATAAGCATCGATTGCGATGAAATTTGCAATTCTGCCGATATAAAAGCAAATCTTACTGGCGGTGAGGCGTTTAATTATTCAATAGCTAACGGCGATGTTAAGGCAACTTGTGGCAATGTCGGCGAGTTGCTCAAAGTTCTCGGGATTTTGCAAACTATCGACGGCGGCACTATGCAAATGCTTGCCAAATATAACGATAAAACTATCGAGGGTTTGCTCACCGTCGATAATTATACTTTACGAAATGCTCCTTTGCTCACCAAAATATTTACGATTGCCTCGCTAACCGGCATTCTCGACACTTTAAGCGGTAACGGGGTTGCATTCGATAAATTTTACGCTCCGTTTTCTTATCGTCACGGCAATATAATTTTGTCCGACGCAAGAACTCACGGTCCGGCTTTGGGCTTTACTGCCAAAGGCACGATCGACAATAATAACGATAATTTGGATTTGCAGGGGGTTATAGTTCCTTCATATACTATAAATTCGCTGGTCGGCAATGTTCCGTTAATCGGAGATTTGTTAATCGGGGGTAGTGGAAAAGGAATTGTTGCACTCGATTATACTATTAAAGGCAATAGTTCGGATCCCTCGATTTCCGCCAATCCGCTTTCGGTGCTAACTCCGGGATTCTTGCGTAATATATTTAATATTTTCGACAAACCCGCTCCCGATATGGATAAAATCGAGGCAGAACGCCGTAAACAAAAAGCTCTGGAATCAAAAAAGCAATAGAATTCTTTCTCAACTCTACTATACTTGGCGTTTAATGTGTTGTTTTGTCTCTCAAATACTCATGTGCTATTTGTACACTCCGTTTTTTGCCCCAAAACGCCTGTTATCCGCCTAAGTCTAGCGAGTTGTGGAAGAATTCTAATAAATCACTTGATTTGTTAAGTAAATAGAGTATAAGCATCTGCCTATTTTAGCGGTCGGGTATTGGCATACCTTGTGCTGCTAGCGAGTGTAAACCTTAATTAAAGGATAATGAAATGCCAAAGATTAAAACCAAAAGCGGAGCTAAAAAACGCTTCTCTCTTACTGCGAGCGGCAAGGTGAAAGCCGGTCAGGCAGGCAAACGTCACGGAATGGTTAAACGTACGCAACGTTTTATCCGTAATGCCCGCGGGACTACGATTCTTTGCGATGCAGACGCAAAAGTGATCAAAAAAATGTTTTTGCCCAATAGCTGATAATATTTAAGGAGAGAAGATATGGCACATGTTAAACGCGGCGTTACAACGCACGCACGTCACAAAAAAATTCTAAAAATGGCAAAAGGGTATCGTGATCGTTCACATACCTGTTTTCGCGTAGCGATTGAAAAAGTCGAAAAAGGTTTGCAATATGCTTACCGCGACCGTCGTGCGAAAAAACGTACTTTCCGTGCTTTGTGGATTCAACGTATCAATGCTGCGGTGCGTGAACACGGCATGGTATATTCACAATTCATCAGTGCTTTGCAAAGATCGGGTTCGGAACTTGATCGTAAAGTTCTTGCCGACTTGGCAGTGCATCAGCCTGAAGCTTTCAAAGCAATCGTTGAGCAAGCCAAAGCACAACTCGCAAAAGCTGCTTAATTTAGGAAAAAATAACCCCGCAGTTATTCCCAAAAGGGCTGCGGGGTTTTTCTATGGATTTCTTTTATTCATTACCTGATTGAAAATTTCTTGTCTCAATTTCTTAGGAAATTCATCGTCATCTTTGTATCCTTCCAGATGCTCAAGTTGATATTTTAATTGGGAGGTATTAGGGTTCCTTCCAATTATGCAATTAAACTCTGGATCTTGCAGAATGTTTGCATACCCCACAATTTCATATAATTCCCTTGCTCTTGCAAGAGATGGTATGCAAGTTTGGATTGGGGCGACTACCAAAGGCTTTTGTAGCTGCTTCACCTCATCAACTTTTTGTTGATTCACAGCACCCGTTACATAAAAGAACATGGCAAATAACAACGCTAGAATAATAGGCATTTCGTACTCCTGGGTATATAGGAGATGCTTTTTAGGCATCATGTCAAGTTGCAGTCAGATACTAAATATCCTTAACCATCTGACAAAGGATAATTTGTAGATTTAACAATCAACAAACCGTATTTCCATATAACGTTATTATTGTATCACGTATGTATGTATGTATAGATTTTTTATGAATATTTTGTGACAGTTTTCCCTTGTTGCTTTGCAAATTCAGGCAATGAAGAGTGCCTAGAAAAGCAAAAAATGGGCATAATAGAAAAAGTGTGGTGCTAAAAAGTTAATATTTGCTTTCTATAACAATCGCTTATAAGTATATTTTATAAAAGGATTATAAAAATGCTTAAAAACCTGTCCTAAATGTCATAAAAATTCGGTTAAGAAGAACGGCAATATAAGAGGTCGGAACAAGTTCAAATGCAATTTATGCTTACATCAATGGTGCGATAAAAGAGGCAAGAAGGTTTGCTATCTAAATTATTATCATCAATATCTTTATGGTCGCAAAACGCTGCAAGAAATCGCTGAATCTCTTGGTATATCAACAAGAACGCTAAGCGATAAGTTTGATTTGCTTAAAATTGAATGTGTGATTCCAA
>Ga0247834_1000632_pt1 | contig 67466 bp, 48 predicted proteins | sample LaCruzMarch2015__8_FD_187118 | JGI IMG/M metagenome (GOLD analysis project Ga0247834, IMG submission 187118) | Freshwater microbial communities from meromictic Lake La Cruz, Castile-La Mancha, Spain - LaCruzMarch2015_12m | ecosystem: Environmental > Aquatic > Freshwater > Lake | place: Spain...
GCACAGCCAAGGCACAGCCAAGGCACAGCCAAGGCACAGCCAAGGCACAGCCAAGGCTATTGAACTTATCAACAGGTTCAATTATTTATGGAGACCATTTTGCCTGGGTATGATCTTTATGTTTATTTGGAGTTTTCCGAACGTAGTTAAGGGACAAGGTACTGCTTGTGGTACTTCTTACGATTATGCGATCACCAATGCGAGTGCTTCCTCCCTATTTCCAGGAAGCGGAACGGGTAACTGGCCTTCGGGGTCTAGAATTTTTGTCACTGGAACCTTTATAATTGACAAATCCTTGGTTTTGGATAACCTAGTATTTATTATGAATTCTAGTTCGAGTATTCAGGTTACAGGGAGTGGAACTAATATGGTTGCACAGAATCTTACCACCTTTAGGGGTTGTTTTGGCGGGAGTATGTGGAATGGAATTACTGTTGGCAGTATGACAAGGATTAACCTAAGTTATACGACCATAAAGGATGCACTGACAGCCATTACACTCATTAGCTCCGCGCAAGTGCAAAATAGTTCTATCGACAATTGCACGATTGAAAATTCTAGAATTGGCATATATGCAACAGGTTTCACCAGTTCAAACCCATTAACATTTAGCGCTTTTTCTGGTAATACGATCCAACGCGGTATCAGCGCTAATTTACCTCCCTTTAATAATTTGCCGCTTCATTCAGGTATTTTGATCATCAATTCCATAGGTGATTTTGCGTCAAATGCGCTTTCAACAAATCTTGTTCAAGGGTTTAAATTTGGCGTTTATGCCAGAAATAGTACCCTTACCTTTGCCAACTGGCGTTTTAAAAATCAGGTAGGTGATCCTACATCTGGAGATACCTTAGCAGGGGCCTCTATTTACGCAAAAAATTGCAACCTAGTAGTAGGGGGCAAAGGAACTACCCGGTGTGAGTTCTATACCGAAGGGAATGTAGGTATACATTCAGAATTTACAAGGAATCTTTCTGTTACTAATGCATATTTTGACTCGCAGGAGCGCTATAGTATAAAATGTACGCAGAATATTTATTTAGATCCATTTATTACGGTGCAGGACAACACCTTTTTAATGAATGGAGCATTTACCATTGCAGCAATTTGTATTGAGCGACCACCGTCTTCGAGTGGCCCTTCTGTTACCCATACGCGGGTTTCGAACAACCAGATCTCCATCAGTAGCGGGCACCAAAAAAAACCGATCTTAATGATAGAAGTACGTGGAAAAGTTGCGGCAACCGATGCTGCGAAAATTGACAGCAACAAAATTAATGTGGCCGTTACCTTTTCTAATGTGAACGGGATACGCATTACCGGGAAAGGCGATTATTATTCGGTAGAAGATCAAAATATACTCAACTGGCTGCCATCTGGTACCCCGAATAGCACAACGATTAAATCGCGTGGTATTTTGGCCAATGACCTGACCGGTAATAAAAACCGGGTAGTAGGAAATGTGATAAGCTCCAAACTTTCGGGTAATAACTCCTACTTACAAACAGGCATTGATGCTGAACGCAGTCCTTATAAATTGTTGATTTGCTCCAATATTATCCAAAACACCCATAAAGGGATTCAATGTATAGATGACTTGTCTCTTACAAAACTGAAAACCAATAATTTGGGAAATGCGGCCTATGGATTGTACTGCAATAAAAAGGCGGTGATGCCGGATCAGGAACGATTTGAAAATACCTGGACTGGAAATTATACTACGAAAGGGGCGTTTTATGATGTTATTAGTCCGATGTTTAAAATTATTGTGGATCAAAATGTTCCTCAAACGCAACCACCCAATTTATCTTGGTCGCCATCGAATTGGTTTCAAACGGCTAATGGTCCTTCTATGAACTTTTGTTCATTTATTGACCTGTTAGAAATCAGCGATAAGGAACGTTCCTTCATTAACGGTTCGGTTTCATCAGATGATACCGATGCTTCCAATTGGGATACACGCCGGGTTTTATTGTACAAGTTAATGCAGGTTTCCGATTTAGCCTCTGTAGATGCTTCTGCGAATACCTATTTAACGGCGAATGTTAGTGCAGGCACCTCTGCCTGGAAATATGCCCGAGCAGAATGGCTGTTCGATCAGGCTTATACTTTGAGTGCAAGCCTGACGACACAGATCCGTGATAAGGGTTTGGAGTGTCAAACCTATAATAATAACCTGATCTCTACCGATGGTCAAATGAATAACAGTGGAGCAACGGTTAGTTTGTTAGGTCAACGCAGATCCCAGTTCAACCAGTTGGTTACTGCGGCGAATGATTTGGACGGATTACGCGCGCAGGCTGCTCCTGCGATCAGTCAGGGATTGCAAACCGCGCAAACGTATGTGCAAGGGCTTCCTCAAACAAATACCTTTGAATTGAACTTGAAACAAATACTTGGGATTGCCATTCGGTATATGCAAGGCGATTCTCTGATCGAAAGTGATTATGCTGTATTGCGTGCCATTGCGGCCCAATGCCCTACTACAGGTGGTAAAAGTGTTTACATGGCACCTATATGGATGTTGCATGAAGAAGCGATCAATTATTTGGATTATGACTGGGAATCACCATGCGGTGGGGGCGGTGGTGGAAATGCTGCCACTGTTTCAACATCTACCCCATCCATTTTAACGGCGCAAATAAAACCCAATCCGGCAAAAGATCAAATCACCTGTACTTTCCCCGTAGAAGAACTTTCCGGGAAATGGCAGTTTGTGAATTTTACCGGGCAGGTGCTACAATCTGGTAAATGGAGTGCTTCGGATATCCTTTCCATTGATGTGCACATCCTTCCTGTAGGTATTTATGCCTTACAATGGAGTGGACAATCGGGTGAAGTACATAGCTCAAAAGTTTCCATTACGCGATAATTGTTGAACTTACATTTGAGGGTAAGGCGTTTTATGACGCCTTGCCCTTTCCTTGTTTACGCTTAAAAACAAAAATCATGCGATTTATAATATTATTGACAATCATGCCACTTTTCCTAAATGGACAGGCCAAATACGATTACAATTGGATACTTGGTTATCCTTCCGGGTGGGGTATTGACTCAACAAGTATTTTTAATGGTACTTTATTTGATTTTAATAAAAAGCCTGTTTTTATTGAAAAGTTTACTATCCGAATAGAAATGAATCCCAATACTTCAATAAGCGATAAAAATGGTTCCTTGCTTTTTTACTCTAATGGTTGTGTTGTGGCAAATAGCCAACATGCAATAATGGAAAACGGGACGGGGATTAATGAGGGTGGTATAGCATATGAGCAGACCTGTTTGTCAGATCCAAATTACTTCAATGGTTATAGTGTTTCAGACCAAGGAATTATTTCGATCCCTTATCCCGGAACTTCGAATAAATATGCAATTTTTCATTTACACAAACCGAATCATGACAGGCTAAACAAGGATCTGTTAATGACGACCATCGATATGAATAAAGCTGGTGGACTCGGTGCGGTAATCGATAAAAACAATTTAATGTATTATGATACATTCACCGATATGATCTCTGCAGTGCGACATGGGAATGGGAGAGACTGGTGGATATTACTCCCTAAACATAATGAAGGGCGTTATTTTGCATTTTTATTTTCACCTAAAGGGATTAGTGCTCCCATTATTCAAGATATTGGAACTCCTATTAAAAATTTCTCCTTTGGGGTTCAATCTGCGTTTTCACCCGATGGTACGCACTATGCAAATATTGATTACGGGCCCAAGGCAGCAGTTCAGTTGTTTGATTTTGATCGGTGTACCGGGCTGCTTTCTAATGCCCGTAGTTTTGTGTTAAAAAAAGATACGGTGATTTCGGGCGGCGTGGCATTTTCGCCTTCCTCGCGCTTTTTTTATGCAGGTACAGGTACCAAATTGTATCAATATGATTTGAATGCAAGCGATATAGAAGCCAGCAGGGCTACTGTGGGGGTATATGATTGGTTTGGAGGTATTGATTCTATAAAAGTAGATATCTATGTGTTACCCACTACTTTTTATCAAATGATGCTGGCCCCTAACGGCAAGATTTACATGAGTTGCGGAAATGGAAATCGGTACCTGCATATCATCCACGAACCTGATAAACCGGGCCTGGCCTGCAATTTTGAGCAACATGTGCGGATTCCAACTTTTGTAGCCTTTTCAATCCCTAATTTTCCGCATTTTCGGCTCTTTGATATGCCTGGAAGTGTTTGTGATAGTTTGGGCATCAATGGTCCGCAGCCGCCCAGGGATACGACCAAGCCGCTGGTGTGTACACCTGATTTGCAGCTTTATCCGAATCCTGCGGGTGCTTACACGCAAATGAGTTTGCCGGATTGTGTGAAGGGCGTTGTTTATTTGTACAATGTGGAGGGTCGACTGATGTATAGCCTGCCGATTGGGCCGGATCCTGGGCTTACCCGCCTGGAAACTGCTGATTTAGCGCCGGGTATTTACTATGTTCGGGTACTGACGGAAGCGGGGGAGGGTTATACGCGGGTGTTGGCGGTGATGCGATGAGTGCGGAGTGATGAGTGAGGAGTGAGGAGCGATGAGTGAGAGTTGGACTTGGCTTATTTTCTTAGAATATGAGATTTTTCGCTGGGAAACGGTGGAACATGTGTAAATTATTTACGAGGTAAAATATCGCATATCGCGATACGCGATATTTTTTTAGAAATAGTTGATTTATAATAATTAACCCAGTACATTTGCATATCGCGATACGCGATATCTTAAAATGAAAAAAGCAATTCCAATGTTACGTCCTCAAGACATTGTCGTCTTGGTGAAGCTGCTTATTGAAGAAAACGAGTCATGGACGCAGATATCCTTGGCAAAATCGCTCTTTTTAAGTCAGTCTGAAATCAGTGAATCATTGAAACGCACCAGCTATGCACGATTGTTAATTAATAAAGGCAAAGAAGTTGCGCGACAGCCATTCATGGATTTATTACAATATGGTGTGCCCTTCATATTTCCACAGCAACCGGGCATCGCCTCCAGAGGTATTCCAACAGCCCATAGTGCAGCACCATTAGCGCAACTTATTAGCAGCAATGAAAACTATGTTTGGCCATATTATAAGGGAAACGTAAAGGGTAAAAGCATTTTGCCATTTTATCCTACTGTAGTTCAAGCCGTTGAACAAGATGCTATATTGTATGAGTATTTGGCGTTGATAGATGCGGTACGTGTTGGGCGTGCACGAGAACGAAATTTATCTTTGGAATTATTAAAAGAGAAGATATGTCAAAAAATGAAATTATAAACAGAAATGCAATCATTAAAATTGCAAATGCTTTGGGCGATCTAAACGAGCAAGTTGTTTTCGTCGGAGGCGCGATGGTAAGTCTTTATGCAGACGATCCAATTGCGGAGGATGTCAGGGCTACAAAAGATATTGATTTGACTTTTCAAATTGCCACTGCCAGTGAACTTGAAGTATTGCGTCAAGCCCTTATCGATAAGGGGTTCTATGAATCCAGAGATTCTGATGTTATTTGCCGGTTTAATTATGAGGATTTATTAGTGGATGTTATGTCGACACAGCCAGTAGGTTGGGCGCCTGGAAATCGCTGGTTTGCAATTGGTTTTGCATTCGCTAATACGATATATTTAGAAAATGTTGGGGTTAAAATACTTCCGCTTTCCTATTTCCTTGCTTCAAAGATAGATGCTTTTTACGACCGAGGCCGGAAGGATGTATATGGTAGTCATGATCTGGAAGACATTGTTTACCTTTTCAATTATAGAATTGGTATTGTTGGAGATATATCAAATTCAAACCAAGAAGTGAAAAGTTATCTTTCAAAAAGTTTAAGTGACATATTAGCAGATGACCGAATAATGAATGCATTGCCAGGTCATCTGTATTTTGAGGAAGGAGATGAGCGGATGGAATTCATAAAAGATAAAATGCGTGCAGTTGCAATGATGGTTTAGATAGGCTTAGCTACCAATGAGCGACCGGAGCATCGGGAGAGTGGTTGGTATTGGGTTGCGGGACAGCGCTTGCGTTTTAGGCGGTTGCTCCGAACACCATTTACTTTTTTTGTAACACAACCTTATCTGTCAACGGTAAAGATTGGCAAGTTAAAATATAGCCAGCCTTCAGTTCAAGTTCACCAAGCGCCTGGTTGTTTTTCATCGTAACCTCCCCCTCTACACATTTCATTTTACAGGTGCCACACAATCCTTTTTGGCAGGAAAATGGCATGGGAATGTTTTGAGCAAGGCCGCTTTGGAGTATGGTTTGCGGGCTGTTTGTTTCAAATTGATACACTTTCTGCTGAATATTTACAGTTACTGTTGCTTTTTTAGAGGTTTGTGCCTCATTTGAGGCTGTATTTATAAGTGGCGTCGAGGGGATGTTTTTTCTTTCAAAAATCTGTTCGTGGCGGGCTTCATAATCGTTGAATTGGGTGCCCATCCATTTATCCCACCAGGTAAAATACAGCGCATAATTGCCATTAAACAACTGATGGTGCATGTTGTGGTGGGTAGAAGTGGTTATGTGCCGAAGTATGGGTGTTTTGGTCCAACCTTTGGGATAAACTTCGTAGCCTAGGTGGCCTAATACATTGTTGAGCATGTCTAAGACCTGCCACGTAAGGATGACGCCCAAATGTAATGGCATGACAAATGGCAAGATAAATGCCATGCCCGCCTCTACCACGGCTTCGGATGGGTGAAAGGCAAAAGCGGTGAGGGGCGAAGGGTCGGTGCTTTCATGGTGCACCCGGTGGAAAAATTTGTACAGTCGAGGGTGGTGCATGGCGCGGTGCGACCAATAAAAAAAAGCATCGTTGAGAATCAGCAACAGCCCTAAGCTGACGATCATCCAGATCCAGCCGTATTGGTTTACATCGTAGTATAGCTTGGTATAGCCTTTTGATTGTAAATAAACAAGTACTACATCCAGGATGGCAAATACCATAAAAGTACTGGTAGAATGCAGTAAATCGTGTTTGAAATGGTGGATATTGGCGCGTTCTACCTCCTGAATACGAATCGATTGTAGCTTTTTTTTCCAGATAACCCAGAAGGCTAAGAAAAATGGGAAGGCGAAAAGGGCATAGGTGAGGGCATTTTCGAGAAAAGCCTCTAAAAACTGGGAGAAAAATGCTTGGAACTGCATGGTGTTGAACTTTTGCGTGGCCGAAATTTTAAGGTGCTGCAAAGGTTCGGGTATTGCGTTTAAATACTTTTGATGTACATCAAAAACTACATTTTGCCTGCCCTGATTCGGCTGAGCGTTTCCTGGGTAATATTTAAATACGATGCTATATGACCAAGGCTTACTCGATTGCTGATGTCTGGAAACAGGAGCAGGAGTTTTTCGTATCGTTGTTTTGCCGAAAGAAACTGCAAATCACCGATGCGGTCTTCAATTTGGGTGATGTAAAACTTTTCAATTAGTTTGATGTACCAAAGGGCAAAAGTGTGGTGTTTTTGGAGCAAACGATGGAAATCGTGGAAACTAATTGCGAATAAAGTACTGTCTTCCATCAGTTGGATACTTTCATGGGTTGGGCTTTGGTTTACGAAACTAGGCGCCGAAGCCAGAATATCCTGATCAAAGGAAAACCACACATTCGCTTCTTTCCCCTCCTCGGTGGTGTGAAAATAACGGGCAGCCCCTTTTTCCATAAACCACAAGTATTGGCAAGGGCGACCTTCTTTCAGGAGTAAGTGATTTTTAGGAAATGTTTGCTCCTGAAAGTACAGATCTATTTCCTCTAAAATGGATTCGGGCAAAGGGTGAATGTATAGTAGAATCGATTTTAATGCTGGATTCATATCCTTTCAGCGTAGTTTTACGGCTTTTTAAGTTGCCTGTGCCGACCATAAAGGTAGGTGAAATGGGCAGATTAACTTTCAGATGGCATATTACAAGCAGCTTATAATAGCCTTTTTTCGGCGTTTCCCCAAAAGTCTGGTTATGCCTAAACGCGGCTCTGGTAGGTTTCGTGCGGTGCTGGGTATTCTTTTTGGTTTGGGCACTCTCCTGCTCAACCTGGTAGCGCATCAATCGCCAGCGTGGGTGGAGCGTTGGTACAGCCGCGGCCTGTTTCAGGGTATTCGGTACGTGGTGGATGGGAGTACGGGTCGCTTGCCCTTTCCGGTGTTTTATTTGTTTTGGTTGGGTGTCGTTGTTTTTGCCGTGTGTTTGTACCTGTGGCGGCCTAAAATGGCGACTTTTTGGACAAAAGTTGGGTATTACTTAGTGCATTTGGCTGGTTTTGCGGGCTTATTGGTCGGCTTGTTCTTCTGGCTTTGGGGTTTTAATTATGCCCGCCTTCCTTTTGAAACGCAACTTGGACTGGATGTTCAACCAGTTGAAACGCGGGTTTTATGGCAGGAATTACGCACAGAAACGCGTGTTTTAGATAGTCTGCGTACCATATTGGTCGGAAACGATACAAATGCGTTGAACGACCAGGCTTTTTGGCTATTACAGGTGGAAGATACGATTCGGGTCAGGGTGGAAGTATGGCTCAACGCGCAGGGGTTTCCTGTGGGCGGACGGGTGCGCGGGCGGTTTATTTATCCGGCCGGGACACTGTTCAAATTTGGTGCTTCGGGTATTTACTGGCCTTTTGTGGGCGAGGGTAATATTGAAGGGGGCCTGCATCCTTTGCGGAAATTGCCCGCCATGGCCCACGAAATGAGCCACGGTTATGGGTTTTGTGACGAAGGGGTCTGCAATTTTATCGCCTATATTGCCTGTGCCGAAGATTCGAATGTGTACATTGCTTACTGCGCCCGACTGGATTATTGGAGTACATTGTCGCATGCTTGCTGGCAAAGTGACCCGCAGGAATATGAACAATCGTTTAAACCGACCATTCCGGCGGGTATTTTGGCCGATAAAGCAGCCATTCGCAAGCAAAACAGTCAATACAAGGAATTAGCGCCCCGGCTGCGGTACCAGGTGTATGATTCATATTTGAAGGCGCAAGGAATAAAGGCGGGGATGTTGAACTATGATGCGGTATTGATGTTGGTGCAGGCGTGGCGGGCAAGGTAGGGACAAGTCGCGACTTGTCCGTACGCGTGGCGCCATCATAAAATTTAAAATTTTTAAAACGTTGGATTTAAACATCAACCTTCGATCCATGTTGTTGCTGATTGCCATGCTGCAAGGCGTGGTAGTGGCGGGTTTATTGTTGGCACGTGGCCTGCGCCGTAACCAAACGGCCGATTTGTTGCTGGCGGCCCTCTTGTTTCAACTGGCTTGTTCCCTGATTGAACATTTTATTGGCTTTATGGGCGTGTACGACTATGCGCGCGAGCATGGTTTTGACCTCACCTTTTTTCCATTCGACAACCCGTTTTTATATGGTCCGTTGATATTGCTTTATGTGAAGGCACTTACGGATCGTGATTTTAGTTGGAAACGCCGGGATTGGGCACATTTTGCCTTGCCGGTGGTTTATCTTGTAGTGCATTTTTCTGTTTGGTCCTTACCCGATGCTATCAAGTTTCAATTTTTGGATGAAGCGTTTTGGGGTAGGGTTATTCGGTGGGTGCAACAAGTTAGTTTTTATCTTACGTCCATTGCTTACTTAACGTATGCTTTCCGGCGTTTTCAATCCTATCGGAACCTGATTGAGCAGGAATATTCCAACACGGGTAAAATTACGCTCGATTGGTTGCGCCTGTTTTTGGTGGCATTTTCGGCGTATTTAGTTTTTGATTTGTTGTTTTCCATTGCAGCCCAAGCGTTCAATTTTTGGTACACGGGCTGGTATTGGCTCAATTTGACGCGGGCGCTGTTGTTGTATTATATTTCGGTGACGGGTTGGAGTTTTGCCCAAAAATCGAGTGTGCAACTGGCGGTATTGGAACAACGCAGTGTTCAAGCGCAGGAACCGGCCACCAATACTGCAACGGGCAAACTCACGATGTTGCCCGAAGCGGTGGAAAAGTATCGTCCGCAACTGGCCCAATTTATGGAAACGGAACAACCCTGGCTTGATCCGGAGTTGACCTTGTCTGTTTTGGCAGAAAGAATCGGCTTAAATGCTTCGCAATTGTCGTATTTGGTGAACAATGGGTTTCAGCAAAATTTTAATGATTTTGTCAATACGTATCGGGTGGAGGAAGTGAAGCGCAAACTAAATTTGCCGGAATTTCAGCATCTTTCGCTGCTTGGCGTTGCTTTTGAGTCGGGATTTAACTCAAAAGCGACGTTTAACCGTGCTTTTAAGAAACTGACAGGCAACGCGCCGAGTCAGTATGCGGGTCTCAAATCATAATCCGAGCCTACAAGCACAGGTCTCAAATCATGCTTTGCGGCGATGCGAGGGCCTTGGTCAGCCCACTTTTGCGGTATCAATTCGCAAATAAAACTGTTGACCATGCACAAGCAATGCACCCTCCTTTTTGTCTTTTTGTTTTTACAAGTTTCCATTTTTGCCCAAAGTATCACAGGTGCTTTGCGCCTCAACACGGGTGAAGCGGCTGAATATGCCACGGTCAAACTCCTGCGCGCTGCCGATAGCAGTTATGTAACCGGCACAGCGACTGAAGCGGATGGCCGTTTTCAATTTTCTAATTTAGACGCCGGTCGGTACCTGATCAAAGCGGAATTATTAGGGTATGCAGATCTTTATTCAGCGGCCATTACGTTGCAAGCAGGCGCGACCATCGAGGCGCCACCCATGACATTTTCTGTCAACAATTTACTAAAAGAGGCTACGGTAAGTGCCAAATTACCCACCATTGAACGGCAATTGGATAAAGTAGTGGTCAATGTGGAGGGTTCCACGTTGGCGGCGGGCAATAACGCACTGGAATTGTTGCAGCGTTCGCCGGGTGTGGTTGTAACACCGCAAGGATCTGTTATGCTGGAAGGAAAGGCGGGTGTGCGGATATTGATCGACGGAAAGCCTACGCAGTTGGAAGGCGATCAATTGGTGGCTTTTTTGCAAAGTTTGCCGGGAGAAAGCATTTCAAAAATAGAATTAATTACGCGCCCATCTTCCAAATACGATGCAGAAGGGGTGTCGGGTATCATCAATATTCGCTTGAAAAAGAACCAGTCGCTGGGTGTAAACGGCGTTGTAACGGCAGGGATTACCCAAAGTATTCATGCACGCCTGCGTACCGGGCTCAATTTGAATTATCGTCCAGGAAAGGTCAATTTTTTTGGAAATGCCAATGTGGTAGATGGCGCGCAATCCGTTGGACAACAAATTACCCGGTACGCTGCGGGTAAAGTATTTGAGCAGACAAACCCTTTGATTGAACAATTTGGCACTAAATCTTTTAAAGCGGGGGCCGATTTTTTTGCCAACGAACACCATACACTGGGTGTTTTGGTGCTGGGTAATTTTTACAACAATAGCTCCCGTAAAGACAATGTAACTCAAATTTATAACGAAGGCAATGCTTTGATAGACAGTACTTTGTATAGTTTAAATCTTGCGCCCAATAACAATGATCGCGTAAATTACAATTTGAATTACCGCTATACAGATACGTTGGGCAATGAACTTTCTGTTGATGCGGACAGGATTACATTTCAAAGTAAAGGGTCTAATGCACTTGAAAACCAGCACTTTAATTCCGAAAATGAATTGCTTTCTCGCGATGCCTTATTTAGCGACCTGGGTTCTAATATTACGATCTGGTCGGTAAAAACGGATTATGTCAAAACCCGGAAAAACGGCTTGAAAATCGAAGCCGGCGCGAAGTTGAACTGGACAAATTCCAACAATTCCATACAAAGTACACGTACCGCCAATGGGCAGTCGCAAGCCGATGCAGGTCGGAGCAACCGATTTGATTATCAGGAAAATATAGCCGCTGCTTATACCAATGTGGGCAAACAAGGGCAAAAGTTCAACTGGCAATTAGGTTTGCGGGCCGAACAGACCCAGGTTAAAGGTAAATCGACGGATTTGTACGGGGCCGAACTAAACAAACCCGATACGACTTACCTGGGGCTTTTCCCCACGGCGTACCTGCAATACACCTTGAAGCCGAATCATCAATTAGGCTTTTCGTACAACCGTCGATTGAGTCGCCCTGCTTACCAGGATATGAATCCGTTTGTATGGCAAATTGATCCTTACACGAGCGAGCGCGGCAACCCTTATTTGCGTCCTGCTTACACCCACGCTGCTGAAATTTCATACACCTATCGGTATGCTGCCAGTATTTCGCTCGGGTACAGCCGCACCACCAACCTGGTCAATACCGTTGCGCGGCAGGAGGGCAATCAGGCTTATACCCAACCGCAAAATTTGAATCAGCAGGATAATGTTAGTTTGAATGTAAACCTGCCCTTGCCCATTAAATCCTGGTGGGAAGGGTATGTATGGCTGGGCGTTTGGCACAATCAGTTTCGTTCGCAGTTGGCCGATGCGCAATTGAACGCGGGCGCTTTCGGGGGCGGATGTTATGTGTCGCAGCAATTTACTCTAAAACAAGGTTATAGTCTGGAGGCTTCTTTTTGGGCCCAATTCCCTACCCGCGATGGTGTTTTTGTAAATAAAGGCATTGCAAGTGCTTCGATCGGTGCGAAAAAATCGCTGTGGAAAGACAAGGCCACGCTTAAAATCAGTGTAAACGACTTGTTTCACACCCAGCGTTGGGCACAATCGGTTGATTTTGGCTCGGTACGCGGCTCCATGCGCAATACCTGGGAAAGCCAGAATGTGGCCGTGAGTTTCAGCTGGAAGTTTGGCAACCAGCAATTAAAAACCCGGAATCGCAATGGCGGCGGGGCGGAGGATTCGGAAGGTCGGATCAAGGCCCGGAAGGAATAGGGGCAGGTCGCGACCTGCCCGTACGCGACTTGTCCCTGCGCGCGACCTGCCCCAATGCATCGCGGGCAACACGGATTAAATTATTTCAAATCATAAACATTCACACACATGAAACTTTTCTTTTTTGCTTTGCTCTTTATGTTAACCGATTGCATTGCCTCCCAACCCAATGTTGCGGAAATGCAGGTGAATGCACCTCAATCAATATCCTTTCGGGTGCGTAACAACAGCATTTTACCCCATAAATATACCTTTATCGGATATGAGCCAGGAACGGTGGGTAACTGGACGAATTCGGTATTTTTATTACCGGGCGCCCATCATCGGTTTAATTGCCCAGTGGGTACTAAAATATACCGGGCAGATGGAAAGCAAGTTGATGTAGTGATGGGCGGCGGGAGTATTCGGAATGATGTGCCTTTTTTGACGGTGAAAGCGGAAGATGCGGGGAAGGTATTTCCGTTGGGGAAAATTAAGTAGCGTACAAGTCGAAATACCCCCTTGCTGTATCCTGAATCGACCAGGAATTTGCTTCAACTTTCCTCAAAGGTCCTGTCAATAATGTTAAAACCAAAGCGCTCAGTTCATTTTCTGTGGATGCGCAGGCCGCAATTTCGGGCGCAATGCCGACAGGCGTGCTTACCAGCTGACAACCCTGCATGCGTGCTTCTTCTAATACATAACCCAATGATTCAAATTGAGCCGTGTGCAGAAAAACCTTGGACTGCTGCATATACTGAAACACCGCGCTGCGCGGGATATGGCCTGTAAAAGTAACGGTATCCTGCAATTCAAATTGTTTTACAAACTGTTCTATTTCAGCGCGTTGTGTGCCATCGCCAATGAGTACTGCCTTTAAATTTGGGTTGCTTTTTTTACACAGTGCCACCGTTTGTAACCAAAGGCGCCAGTTTTTCAGTGGGATAAAAGAACCGCAACCCAATATATCAATGGGACGGTGCTCCGATAAAGCGCCGGGTATTTCTTGAGGATCGATGCCAAAAGGGAGCACATGCCCTGCTTTTAGGTGAGTGTTTTTTTCAAAAAGCAGGTTTTGAAAATGGGTCAGCGCGATCAGCTTGGGGCAATGCCTTGGTTTTAACAAAAAACGATAACGGTTTTGTGGTAAAACGTCCTGACCCATGAGGGTGGTCCAGTGCGAAATGCCCCAACGCCGCGCTAAATGCCGCCCCACCAGCCAGCAAGGGCCCAGCCAAAAACTGTGGATTACATCGAAGGGGGATGTTGCATGCATTTTTTGGGCAAAATGCTGCATGCGCCACCAATTGATCCAGCGAAAACGGCTTTTGTTTTTTCCATAACAGGATTGCACCGGAATGCCATTCCAGGTATAAGATGCAGCATCAAATGGATAACCCAAGGCGAGGATGCAAATCTCTACCCCTTCGCATTGCAGCGCTTTTGCCAATAACTGCAAGGGCGGAATACAATTGTAGTCCTGTTCGTGGGCAGCAAACCCCGGCGAAAGCCATAAAATCCGCATGAATGGGAGATTTTATAAAAAAATAGGGGCAGACTTTATATGGTCCGCCCCTTTATATAAGGACGTCCGCAATCCCGCAAGGGGAGGCAAGACGGAAGGCCGGCGGGCCTGTCGAGCAGGCGCCACCGGTTTGTTGGGGAAAGTTATTTGATTAATTTTTTAGTGATACGTGCACCAGCGGGGTCGCGCAGGGTCACAAAATAAACGCCAGCAGCCCAATTTTCAGTACGCAGTTCGTAGTGGTAATCGCCCGCAGGGAGTGTATCGGTGGTAACGTTGAAGATGCGCTTTCCTGCCAAATCGACCACTTCCAATTGCACGGATGCCTGGTCATTCAAGGAAAAATCTACTGAAGCATAATCGGTGGCGGGATTTGGGTAAACGAGCATGTTTTGCACGTTCCCTGCTGCTTCTTTGCTGTCGAGGAATAGGATATCGCCGGGGAATGGAATGTTTTGATCGATAAACAGGCGGTAATCGCCCGGCTCTAAGGTCAAGTTGGCGTTTGCGCCGGTTACTTCAAAAGGAGTTCCGGTGTAGTAATCGTACCAGGTGCCCGTGTGCTGGAAAACGATGCTGGCGGTTTCCTGTGCCGTAGAAATGTTCGAAACCGCTACCACATTCATGGTCGGACTGTTGAGGCGCACCGAACGCATTTTGCCCGTGCTTACATTGAGCAGGAAATCCGTCGTTTCAAAAACGTCGTAATTTTTGCGGAGTTGGAGCAATCCTGCCGTGCGGCCGTACAAATAACGCCTTGCCGGATCGTTGTAATAATCCCAGCGAATGGGTTTGGGACTGGTGCGGCAATTGGTGCTGATAGAGCCGTTTTCGCATAGATTTATAGAAAAATCATAGCCCAACTCGCCGAACTGCCACAGCATTTTTGGTCCTGGAATGGTGTACAAAATATTATTGAGCATGGCGATCCGTTTTAATGCGGTAGCCGTGTTTTTCACATTATACGTACCATTTACGGCGCCGCTGTTTTTTAAATCGACCATGATCCGCTCTTCATCGTGGCTTTCCATGTATCCGATCAGGTGTGGAACGGTCCAGCTGCGGTTTTTGTAAGAAATGCCGCTTACACTAGCATTTTGTCCGGCTGCAGTGCCTAAGCCCAGGTCTTTATAGGAGCCATGCATATTTCCCCATAGCATCATACCGTATTCGGCGAGTTCTTTTTCTTCGATATTATCGGCAAAATGTTCGAGTATCACGTAATTCGTGGGGTCTTTTGCCCAGATGAAGTTGGCATAATCCTTCAAAGTGGCAATGCGGGTCGCATCATATTGTCCCCAGGCGCTCACATTACCCAAGGTTACTTTTTGGGTAAAGCCTTTAGAAAGGTCGAAACGGAAACCATCCACTTTGAATTCCTGAATCAGGTGGGCGAGGCAGTTTTTTACATAAGCCTTGGTGGCCTGACTTTCGTGGTTAAAGTCGTTAAAAACATTAAAATCATGCGTTGCGGTCGGATTTAACCACGGATTGTCGGCAGCAGGGCGGTTGAGGGTCGCATTCCAGTACAGTTGTGCCAGCGGACTGGAACCGGAGGCCTGGTTGAACACGACATCAAAAATGACCGCGATGTTGCGTTTATGGCATTCGTCGATGAGTATTTTCAGTGCTTCCGGGGAGCCATAATACTTGTCGGTTGCCTTGTGGTAGGCCGGGTTGTAGCCCCAGCTGATATTGCCATCAAATTCGTTGACCGGCATTAATTCGAGGGCTGTCACGCCGAGGGTTTGGAAATAATCGAGGGAGTCCAGAATAGTTTGGTAGTCGTGGTTGGCGACAAAATCGCGTGCCAGCAATTCATATACAACCAAATCCGTCTTTTTAGGGCGCACATAATTGGTTGCGCTCCAGTTGAACGGCGTTTGCGCGGTTTGGAGCACCGAAACGGCGCCACTGGTTTTTCCAACCGGGTAAGGCGTCAGGTTGGGAAAGGTACCGGCTGCAATAAACGGATCATTACCGGCATCGAGGACGAGGGTGCTGAGCGGGTCGGCAATGCGGAGGTTGCCATTTACAAGATATTGAAAACGAACGGGTTGATTAACGGGCAAGTTTTTCAATTCAATCCACCAGGTATTGCCATCGGGGGTGCGGTTCATTTGAAACGCCGGGTCAATTTGCCAGTTGCTAAAATCGCCGATGGCATACACGATTTGTTTGTTGGGGGCATAAAGGGCCAGGCGAACGGTTTGTCCGTCGATGTAATTGATGCCCAGTTCGGTGTTTGCAGGCAACGCCGCGGTTACGATGGGGGCTGATACGACATAGACAAATTCGGACGTATCTTTTTCGCCGTTTGCGTCGGCCACCATTTGAATTTGGTGGTATCCTGCGCTGGCATTGAGGGTGTTTTGAATTTGCAGGCCATTGGCGCTGGTCAGCAGCGTGCCGTTGTCATAAAGGCTGATGGCGCTGGTTTTGGAGGCAGCCCCAAGTACCGGAATAACACTTCCAACGGTTGTAAGAAAAGAAGCATTGATCGGGGTAATGAATTTAGTTTGCAGTGGACCGTTGACAGGATATACATCGTAATAAATATCGGAACCATCTTCGGCGCGGCCCACCGTACTGCCATTGGTGTTGCGGAAAACAAAAGATAGTTTCAGGACCGTTTCGCCCGCAGAAATATTGAAAAAGGTATTAATGTTGATGGTTTTTTTCCATTTATTTGGTCCATCTGCTGTCATCGCACCCACTGGATCGGCAATGCCCCAGGTGGTCGGCACGTGTTTCCAGTCGGTCGGGGAGGTGCTCAAATTGGTGATCACGCCCATGTGCGCGTACACGGGGCTCACGCCTACGAGGGCCGCGTTGCCTTTGGTGGCATCGTAGGTGATGGTGATGTTATCTTGTACCGTGGGGAACACCGGGTCGCAAGAAACCTGCGCAAAAACAGGGGTGCTGTGGAGGAAAACCAGCAAATAAAACAGAAAAACAGGGCGGAAAATGTTTGTTTCAAGCATCATGGGAGCGAAATTGAGGATGATGCTGCACCTCGTGGTTGCATGCAAAGAGGAGGCAGCTTGAACAAAATTACGCCCGATTTGGAATATATAGATGGAAAATGTGTTGGATTCGATAAAAATGGCAAAGCGTTGTACATAACTGGGCTATTTTGCCATCTCCGGCTACATTACCTACTGAAAGGACAACAGCCGTGGTGAAATGGGGAAATTTACATGGAATGATTTGAAGATAGATGTTAGGTAATAATTCTTAATTTTGCTTACTTTTGCATAAAATGTCTTACCGATATGGAAGTAAAGTTCACACCTGAGCATAAAGTTGTCAATGATTTATTTGCAAGGGAAATCAAGTACATAATTCCAGAGTACCAGCGTCCTTATTCTTGGGAATGTGAGGGTAAAAGTGATAGAAATAATCAGATTAATGCCATGTGGGATGATATTTTTGCCTATTTCAAAGACGGTAAAAAAGAAACTTATTTTTTTGGTTCAATGGTACTCATTGGCAATGGAAGCAGAGAGTATCAAGTAGTTGATGGCCAACAACGATTAACTAGCTTGGTTTTGCTTTTTTCAGCGTTCAAGTGTTTTGCAAAAGAGTTACAACGAATTTTACCAGAAGGCGAACTCTTAGTATTTGCTCAAAAAGTAGAAAGTTTAATTGATGAACTAATATTCAACGAAAATCTCTTCGGGGCAGTTTCAATGGAGAAAAAAGTCAAAATTGAGAAATCAACAGTTTTTGACTTTGATCGAATCCTAACTAAAAGTATCAACTGCGACGTTTTTGATCCTAAGGAATTTCAAGGGGCGAAACTGGAGCACATTGAAACGGCTGAAAGATATTTTAAGAATAAAGATTATTTTGTGGAACGTCTTAGAGAAAATTTTCTTGATAAAGAAGGACATTTTTCGAATGATACCGCAATCGAGCTAAACAAGTTTTTAGATTTTGTTAAAAACCGCATTAGTGTTGTTCGAATCCTTACCGATAAATTTGAAATAGCCTATCACATTTTTGAAATACTAAATAATCGTGGCTTGCCATTGTCAAATAAAGATTTATTTAGGAATTTTTTATTGAAAGAATTTGATGCATTAAAAAATGAAGGCGGTCAATATTCCAAGATCGACCCTACAGAGAGATGGTCTAATCTTGAACAAGATTATGATTTACGTGATGACTTTCTTGCTCGTTGGGTTGAGAGCATGAACGCACGCCAACAACAGTACTCTGCATTTAATGATTTGAAAGATATATATGCCAGACAGTACAAAGACACGTTGAATAGGCGTAAGGTTGAAGTTTTTTACGCGGATATTGAGCGAGATTTAGCGTATTTTACCACAATTGTTAATGGTGAAGTACTTGATCCGCGATTAAAGTCGAAACTGAACGTTCTCCTAAATGGTGGAAATAACCGTTATACACTCAATTTTTTACTTGCATTGTGGCGATATGCCGAAGGCTTAGAATCAGAGATGCTTGATTTGATGAATGCTTATGAGATTTTTCTGCTGCACAAACTTCTACTAGGTCGTTTCGTATCAGGACCTGTATATGGTGCTATCGTAGAGTTGAAATCAAATAGACCAGAGAAGGCAATTGCCGTGCTTACTCCCGATGAGGTGAAAAATGCGGTCAAAAAAGAGATTTTAGAAGGGGTTATTGACAATGATAGCGGTAAACTGCTCCTTGCAAAATGGGTATGGCTACAAGAATATAATCCTGCTAATGATGACGTTATTGAACAAAAACTTTTATTCGATAAAGCAAGTTTAGAGCATATTATTCCTCAAAAACCTGATCAAAATACAAATTGGTTGAAAGATTTCTCGATCGAGTTCAGGGAAGAATATACCTATCGAATTGGCAATATGACATTACTTACGGGAAGGAAAAATTCCAGTGCGCGAAATTTTGATTTTTCGAAAAAGAAGATTATTTATGAAAGTACCAAACTTAATACTACACGCCAGATAGCCAGTTTGACCAAAATAGATGAAATTTTTATTGCGCAGCGACATGAAATAATCACATCTGAAATTCTTCGTGACTTAGGGCTTTAAACGAAAGTAAGCTATAATAAACTATTAATAATCGGTTTTGTTCAAGAATTAGCCATGTAGAAAAGGTGCGCCTCCCGCATCAATGACCAGTAAGCCCAATATTCGGCGGCAGGGCATTGGGTTGCGCTTGTAAACCAGGCGCAAAAAGGCCGCAAAAGATGAAAAAAAAGCAGGAAATGCCAAAGCAGGCGATGAAACAACAGGATAATTTGTTTTGAACATGTGACTTTGTTTAGATGGAGGGAATAATAACAATATACTTACTAAACGAGCCCGGGCATTTTTACCCTATTACAATATGTGTAGTTTTTTAAATTATAGTTTGACTTGCTTGTGTTTTCAGTATAATGAAAAGTTAGCCTGCTTTTTCACAAAGTTTTCATTATAATGAAAACTTTACGTTTTTTTGCATAAATTTTCAGTATAAATGAAAGATGTCCTAGTTCGTCCAAAGTATGATACACGGATCCGACCGTTTATCGGAAAATCACTCATAAAGGTACTTATCGGGCAAAGGCGCGTTGGAAAAAGTTATCTGTTGCGGCAAGTACAGGCCGAAATCAGCGCTACGAGTGCGTCCTATAACTTGATTCTAATCGATAAGGAGCGTGAAGATTTCAGGCAAATTACCAATGACATCGAATTGAGTGCGTATATTCATTCGAAGGCTGTGACAACACCTGGTGTGATGAATTACGTTTTTATTGATGAGGTGCAGGAGATCAAAGACTTTGAAAATAGTGTACGGTCCTTTGCCGCTCAACCGAATTACGACCTTTACATAACCGGCAGCAATTCAGAAATATTATCTGGTGAATTGGCCACCCGATTGAGCGGTAGATATATTCAAATTCCGGTTTTTAGCCTTGATTTTAAAGAGTTTTTGACCTTTCACGACCTAGAAAGCAATCAGGAAAGCCTGCACCTGTTTTTAAAATATGGTGGAATGCCGTTTTTGCGGAATTTGGAATTAAGGGATGAACTCGCATTTGAATATCTGAAAAATGTATTTACCAGCATTTTATACCGGGATATTCTAACACGATATAATATTAGGAATGTCAATTTTTTGGATCGACTTATTCGATTTACGGCTGATAATATTGGAAGTATTCTGAATGCTAAAAAGGTGAGCGACTACTTAAAATCGCAAAAAATCAATATTTCTGTAAATACGATCTTGGATTATCTCGCTTATTTGGTGAATAGTCAGATCATCGTTCCGGTAAAAAGGATTGATTTAAAAGGGAAACGGAACTTTGAGGTCGGGGAGAAATATTATTTTCAAGATTTGGGCATGCGCAATGCTTTGGCAGGTTTCAGGATATCCGATATAGGCAAACTTATTGAAAACTGCGTCTTCCACCATTTGATTAGTAATGGTTTTACCGTATTTACAGGAGACTGGCAAACCCAGGAAATAGACTTTGTCGCGGAAAAAAACAACGAACGTGTTTACATCCAGGTCACCTATGTACTTACAGAACAATCCACCATAGATCGTGAATTTGGTAATTTGGCGTTAATCCCGGATAACTATCGAAAATTGGTAGTAAGCATGGACCCGTCTTTTACCAATACCGTTAATGGAATTGAGCATTGGAATTTGTTGCGGTTTTTGGAGGAGTTTAGTTGATCATAGTTATGGCCCTACCCAAAATCAATCTCTGTATTATCCCCAATGTTCAAGCTCAAATTCATGCCTTTAATGCTCGCATCGCTGCCAATCACCGAGTGATTCAACACAGCATCCTGTAAACCCGCGAAATTGCCAATAATGCTGTCTTTTACAATCGAATAACTGATATGCACATTGTCGCCGATGGTCACATTGGGCCCGATGATGCTGTTGTTAATCTGGCAATTGGCGCCGATTGCTACCGGGTGGATAAAAATAGTGTTTTCTGTTTCCGGCAAATGAAATTCATCGGTGGCGTACCCGCGCTGACTGAGCAACATGGCATTGGTTTCCAGCAACACATCTTTTCGGCCGCAATCGAACCAGTTGCTGACTAAAATCGTCTGAAATTTCACGCCGCTTTCGAGCAGGTATTGCAGCGCATCGGTGAGTTGGTATTCGCCTACCGTGCGGATATCATTGCGAATGAGGTGGTCAATTGCACGCAACAAGGCCGAAACTTCCTTAATTTTATATAAACCTACAATGGCCATGTTGGATTTTGGAATGCGCGGCTTTTCTACTAATCGTGTAACAAAGCCATCTTCCCCAAATTCGGCTACGCCAAATTCGCGCGGATCGGTAACCTTTTTTACTCCGATACAGGAATGCGGGCAATTCAGCATGGTTTTGAGGTCCAAATCAAAAATCGTATCGCCAAAAGCAATAAATATTTCGTCCTCATCTTCAATGCATTCGCGGGCCGTAATGATGGCGTGGGCCGATCCTTCGCGCGATTCCTGGTACACAAATTCGGTATGAAGGTTCGGGTAAGTTTCCTCGATATAGTCCCTGATTTTATCACCGAGGTACCCAATTACGAATACAAATTCAGTGAGGCCGGCCTCCACCAATTTATCCACGATCAGGCGGATAATGGGCTTGCCTGCGACGGGCATCAAAGGCTTGGGTTGCGTGTAGGTGTGTGGACGAAGCCGAGTTCCGGCACCTGCAACGGGGATAACTACTTTCATTTTAGAGACAAACAGAGGTTTCACCGCTAGGCGGTCTAGATTACAAAGGTAGATTTTTTCCGGCAAGCAGCTTTCAAATCTAGGATACAATACATGCGACAATTATTAAGCCAGAAAGATGAAAGGCAATTGTCTGTGTAAAATGATCGGGCAGTTCATTAAGTTTGCCACAAAAATCAGGACATGAATTTCATTTTTTCCGTTGCCGTGCGCGCTGTTTTTACGTTTGTAGCCTTTGTAGCGCTCCAGTACGCATTTCACTATCTGGTGGTGGTTGCTGGAGGTTTACTGGCAGGTTTATTTTTCTGGAAAGTCAACGATGACCGCGCCTTGGGCCTGGGTGTTTTGATTGGCACCATTGCTTTCGGAATTTTTGCCTATTTATACGGTACAGTTTAAAAACTAACTTGTACCGCCTGTCCTTCTATTGGAAAAACGATCCAATAGTGCAGGGATTTGTTGGGATGCATTTGGTGCAGGATTAATTGGCACCAGGCCAATATTTGTGCTTTTTGCTGGGCCTGCGTTTTCCATTTTTTCATGCCTTCGGCAAAAGGTACAAACAGGACGATGCCTGCTGCTGCGCTGTTTTCCCAATATAAATCGACCTCCAGGCGCAGTTGTCGTTTGCCGAAGCTGCCTGCTAAAGGATGTTTTGCAAACAAGGTTTTTGGTGCGAATTGTTGCATTACAAAACGTTGAAAATCATTTATTTGTTGAGTCAGGGCCTCCACAGGCAGGCTATCTTTCAATTCCCGAATGTCAACTTGCTGTTGCGCCAATTGCTGGATACGCACCGGGGGCATGCCCGGTTGCAAGGCGGCGCAGGCTGCTTGTACCGCTTTACTTATATTGGCCGAATAATCGCCTTTGAATTCCAGCCAGGCTGCAAAAGGAATCGGATCAGCGGTTTGTGGTGCTGGGCCCGGCGCAATTTCCGTCAATGGATCAATCCATAAATTGGTTTGCGGGTTGTTGTTGCGGCCTTTTCTTTCGGGATGAAAAGGCACGGGCGACAAATCTGGCAAGGATTCTGGAAATTCGCGCGGAAATGTTTGCTGCTCTAACTGACAGTAAATCAATTCATTGTTCCAATAAAACGGCGTTTCATCGGTATGCGGATCAAGGGTCGGGATGGATTCATCGCCCTGATTGAACACCCGGTTGAGCCACTTGAATCCGCGGGTGGTACCCGGAAAAATCAGGTAGTCGCGTGCACGTGTGAGTCCCACATACAACAAACGGGCTTCTTCTTCGAGGGCCACTTTTTGTGCAGTTTTCCACGCAGCGCTGGCGTGTAAGGCTTCCTCCAGGCGTGTGCCGCGCAATTGATCCGCATAAGGATTTACCCAAAAGCGCATCCAGCGGTTACCCAGAATGTTATTTAAATCGGGAGTTTCCAGTTCAGCAACCAGGTTAATCCCCCAAATTTGCTCTTTCAGCGCTTGATCCAGGTTGTGACAAATGGTAATGGGGTATTCCAATCCCTTACTGCGGTGGTACGTTAGCACTTTGATCGCATCGGGGCTGTCGCCAGCGCCTTGTGCATCTTGTTCATTTTCAGCAAGTTGGTTCAGCCAAAGCAACAATCCGCCCAATGACGCAGCCGAGTGCAGGCGGTTGCAGGCCGATTCGTATTCGAGCGCATAATACCGCAGCCGATCGAGGTTATCCAGGCGTTGAGCCGGGTTGCCCCATTGTGCGGCGATGCGGCGCAAATCCAGTTCATTTAAAAGTAAATTGAGGATTTCGGCAGCACTCAAATCGGTGGTATGGCTGCGCAGGCGGTTTAGTTTTTGCAAAAACGGGTCTTCGCGCAACCAACTGCCGGAAGCGCGGTGGTAGGGTGGAATAGGTTCGCGGATTTCGTTGGCATCCGTTTCGGGCAGTGAGGGCGGTGGAGCATCCAGGCTTTGCAACCAGTCTAATCGGTGTTCCACGAGTTGTTCCAAGGGTTGGCCGCCAATCATACAGACAATTTCGGCAGCGCTCAAGGCATCGGCGGCGGTCAGCAAGTAGCGCATGCAGGCCAATGTCAGGCGCGCTTCCTGGGTTTCGAGCAGGCCCACGCGCGCGATGGCTGCTTTAATGCCGATGCGGTGTAAGGCATCGGCAATGGCTTGGCAACCGCTGTTGTTGCGGCACAACACGGCAATGTCGCAGGGCTGCACTGGCCGAATTTGATCCCTTTTTTTGTTAAAAACAGGTGTTTCACGCACCAATAATTGCTGGATTTTGGCAGCAATCGCGTTTTCGGTCCAGGGTGCCCCGGGTGTTTTGCGCTCGTCTGCCTCACTTAAAAGTCGCCAATGAATCAAGGCGCGATGGTCCTCGCCAGGCATGCGGTTGGGCAATTGAGCGTCGAGTACAGCCTGTTCTTGGGCGATGGTTGAAACCGGTTCGAGGGCCACTTGATCGGGCGGGGCATCGTGGAAGGCTTTGGTAAAAATGGCATTGACCGCATTTACAAGGTCGGCCCGACTGCGCCATGATTTTTTCAAAATATTTTCGTCCAGAATACCTCCAGTGGCATCAATAATGGCTTTCATTAAAGCAGGATCGGCCCCACGGAAGCCGTAAATACTTTGTTTTGGGTCGCCCACCCAGATCGAATGTTTGGCCAACTGGCTGAGTTGCAAAAAGATATCGAGCTGGATCGGTGAAGTGTCCTGAAATTCATCGACCAACAACAGGTCCATTTCTTCCTGCAGGGTTTGACGCACGGCATCGATGCGCAGTAACTTGCTGACATAGGTTTCCATGTCGGTGTAATCAATCAGTCCGCGTTTTTGCTTGTACGCTTCAAATTCGCCGAGCGCATCCATGGCAATATCAAAAACGAGGTAAATAAAGCCCTTTACATCGGCGTGAAACTGGTAGTGTGCATCGTGGCTGCGCGCAAACTCTTGAAGCGGCTCAAACAGATCCCGGCTTTTTACGGCAACATTGGTTTTGGCAATTTTTACCCATTCGTGCCAGTACAATTCTTCGCGCCATTTGAGTTGGTTTTGCAGGGCGCGCAAGGTTTCTGCGGCCTCACGCGTAGCTTTGGTGGTATCCGAAGTATTCGCATCCAAGGCCTCTGCCGTTTGATCGAGCAAACTCAGGAGTTGGTTGTTCCAGGTCGTTTCATCGCGCGGTTGTACAGGAGGAAGTAACTGCTCAAAGGATTCCCAGGATTTTAATTTGCTGATTTCCAGCACTTCCCGCGAGAAATTATTTGCGCGTGCTACATCCGTGAGGTCGCGGATTACCCGTCGCCAATCATAGGCATCGCCATACGTTTTTTTACTCAAACCCAGCCGATCGGCCAGGCGGTTCATTTCTTCGATCCTTTTTTCGGTCAAAACCTGGGAAAGCGACTCGTTGAACAGCCGTTGTCCGTCATTTTCAGCAATAATTTCCACCAACGGCGACACCCCCGCTTCGAAGGCAAAACGCTGTAATAAACGTGTGCCAATACTGTGCACGGTGCCGATCAGGGCACTGCCCAATGCATTGGCCGCTTCACTCATGCCTTCCTCCAGCAGGCGTACGCGTACACGTTCCTGCAATTCAGCGGCGGCTTTTTGGGTAAAAGTAGTGGCTATGATGCCATTGGGTCGAATACCCGCTTTGAGCAGGTTGACCATGCGACCAGTTAAGGTATAGGTTTTGCCACTGCCTGCACCAGCAGACAAAACTGTGATATTGAGTGCCGGACTTGTATTTTCGGGTGTTGGGTGTGTCACAATTTTTGTCTTGTTTTGGCTGCTAAGGTCGTATTTAAGATAGAAACGTAAATATCTTTTTATCTTTCCGACCTTAATAAAATGCTATCTCATGCAAAATCGTCTACTCTTATTTCCGTTGCTCTGCCTCGCACTCTTATTTGCACAATGTAAAAAAGCGTCTCCAGTTCCTTTTGAGGAAGATGAAGGGGAGGGCGGTAAAATGAAGTTACGTGAACAATTTCTGACTTTACAACACCGCGCAGCACCGGGCATCGACTGGAAACGGGCCAATGAATCGGTAATGGTACAGGATTATTTGCAACAATCGGCTGCTTTCAGTCCGGCAAAAGCCGCTGGCACTTTTGCAAATGGCAAAATCAAAGCGGCCTGGTTTGAGCGTGGCTCTTTAAACCAGGCTGGCAGTGTTATTGCGATCGATTATGTGCCTGCAAGTGATCAAATTTATACGATTTCGGCAGGTGGAACGCTTTGGCGCGGCGCATTAAGTGGCAACAACTGGGCGGAATTGAACCGCAATTTGCGTTTTAACACCGATATTTTACAAGTATTTTCAAAGCCGGGTGGTGGACAAAGAATTTTGACCGCTATCGGCAAAAAAATATGGTATTCGGACGATGAGGGTGCGAGTTTTACCGAAGCAAGTGGTTGGAATTATTACGACGGCTGGGGCGGTCCGATGCAATTGATTGCAGCAAAAGACGGCAGTACGGTTAAAATATACTACACTGTACTTACCTGGGATGCAACGCCTTGGGCGCCCCGTGTTCAACTCTATTATTCCTCCGACTTGGGTAAAACCTTTAATTTGGTCACCGTTTTTGCTCATGGAAACTCCGATCAAGTGTCGATGTGGAATCCGTACGGCACCACAGAGTGTTATTTGCTCAATCAAAGCAACAGACTTTCGAGTGTGAATGGCACAACTGTAACCACGGTTGCCACCAACAGCACTTTGCCTACCAATACCAGTTGTCAGTTGCGTGGCCATCGCGCCAGCAACGGTACCCTCACGTTTTATGCCATGACGGATCATAAAACGGTGTATCGATCCACCAACAATGGCACTACCTGGACCTTGCGTGGTACCACCCCTTCCGGCGCCTGGTCGGTGGGCATGGAAGTGTCGCTGTCCGATCCTGCTAGGTTGTTTTATGGAGAAGTGAATTGCTATCGGAGTACCAACGGTGGTACTTCCTGGAACCTGGTGAACGAGTGGTGGGAATATTATGGGGATGTTCCGAATAAATTGCACGCGGACATCATGCAAATCGAGTTTTTTAGAAAAAGCAATAACCAGGAATTTGCATTGGTGCCTAACCACGGCGGCATGTATGTTTCGTATAATTTCCTGCAAACGACTCAAAATTTGTCCTTAACGGGCCTGAATGTGAGCCAATATTATGATGTGCGCACCGATCCAACCGATCCGAACTATGTGTATGCGGGTTCGCAAGACCAGGGTTATCAGCGTGCAAGTACGGCGGGTGTAGCGCCCTATGGTTCTTTGCCATTTACCCAAGTCGTTTCGGGCGATTACGGGCACATGGTATTTTCCGCCAATGGCACCCATTTTTGGAAACAATATCCGGGGGGCGATATTTCGTACCACCATGCTCCCAAAACGAGCAATGACTGGTGGGATTCAAACTGGGTAATGACGGGCGATGATTTGCCCAATGTAGGTTGGATGCTCCCTACTGCCGAATTTGCCCATGCGCCCGGATTGAATAAAATTTTGATTGGCGGTGGCAATCTGAATGGCGGTTCCGGCTCCCATTTGATTGAATTAACGGCAAGCGAACAGGCCCCCTATGATATTACAGCCACCCAGGATGCCTACGATTTTAAACCAAACAGCAACAATGGCAATGCGCTGATTTCGGCAATTGCCGTCAGTCCGCTTAATGGTCGTTATTATGTTGCTACCGATGATGGTACTTTTTTTCGGAAAAATCAGGGTGGAAATTGGCAAAAAGCCACCGGTTTTGATGGCCCGAATGGATTCTATCTATATGGTTCCTGCATTTTAGCATCCAAAATAAACCCCAATAAAGTGTGGTTGAGCGGTTCGGGCTATTCCAATCCGCCTGTTTGGGAATCCAATGATGGTGGATTAACCTTTTCGGCGATTTCGGATGGCTTGCCCGGTACATTGGTGCAGGAAATTGCCAGTTCGCCAGACGAGCAATTCTTGTTTGCGGCTACCGATAACGGGCCGTATGTGTATGATGTTGCGGCAAAAAAATGGTTTAGCCTGCGCGACGAAACCATGCCTTTGCAAACTGTTTATTCCGTAGAATACATTGCCAGCAAAAATCTGGTGCGTTTTGGTACCCACGGACGGGGTATCTGGGATTTTGTGCTGGATAATATGAGCATATCTGGTGTGTCTTATCCATCCAATTGCGGTGCAGGCTCGGGTGAAATCCTGGTAAAAGGCACCGGCGGCACGCCACCTTTGATTTATGAATGGTCGGACGGCCGCATTGGTCCCTGGTTGGATGCAGTATCGGAAGGTATTTATACGGTAACCGTAACCGATGCAAACGGCATCAGCAACACCCAAAGTTACACCATTACCAGTGGCGGTAAGCCGGTAAAACCTGCGAATATTGCCTTGAATATAACGCCTTGCAATCCGATTATGATCAGTTGGGAAGGTCCGGCAAGTGGCAGTTACCAGTTGCGTTATCGGCAGGGCAACAGTGCTTTATGGACCGTTTTGGGCAACATCGGGCAGGTAAAAAATTATGCGTTGGATTTGGATGCCGCCAATGGCACACAGGTTCAGGTGGCGGTGCGGTATGTATGTCCGGGAACCAGTCAAAGTGCCTGGGTTGCCGTGTCGGGTGTGTTGCCGATTTGTAATGCGGGAATAGAGTTGGTTTCGACGCAAACGACAGTACCCGCTGAAACAGACTGGCGCGTTTATCCTAATCCTGCCCTCAATTATGTAATGTTGCACTTTGCCGAAAATATGGAACAAGAACACCTGCTGCAACTCTTAGACGGTTCAGGCCGGTTGGTTCGCAGCGAGCAATTGCCCGCACACATTGATGAGTACCGTTTGGATTTGACAGCGGCAGTACCTGGCGTGTATTATTTATCCCTGGGGAATGGTCGTGTTAAAAAATTAGTAGTGCTTTAGTTTTGCTTAATGAAGTAGACTGCCAGAATCAAAAAAACAAAACCAACATAATGATTCCATTTGATGGCTTCATTTTTAAAAAAAAGGAGGGTAAACACTGTAAATACCAGTAAAGTGATAATTTCCTGTATTACTTTTAATTGAACCAGTGTAAAGGCACCACCATTTTCTGAATAACCCAATCGGTTAGCAGGAACCATTAGGCAATATTCAAAAAAAGCAATAAGCCAACTAACTAAAATTAGTCCCGGCAGCCCTATTTTTTGAAAAAAGGACCAACTTTGAAATTTTAAATGCCCATACCAGGCGATGGTCATAAAAACGTTGGAACAGATTAATAATAAGATGGTGAATACGCTTTTCATAGAATGTTGTGTTTAAAATTGGAAGTAGGTGTGTACAACGGTGGGCTGCCAACACTACAACAGGACAAGAATTGCAAATATTCAACGTTATTTGTGCATTCTTAACAAGTCATTCTACAAATATGCGTCTTTCTTATGTTGCCTTGGTTTTAGTGGCTGCAATTGCAGGCTGTAAACCACAAAGCCCCAAACAAAGTGTGCCTTCCTCCCCCGATCAGATTAGCCAATCGGTAGATGCCAGCCAATTACCCGCCGATTTTATGCCATTTTATGATAAATTCCACAGCGACAGCCTGTTTCAGATTGCACATATTGCATGGCCCTTACAAGGGGAATCGACGGAGCCCATTGACAGTACCCACAACAAACGCATCCTGAAAGAATGGGATTTGTCCAAATGGCGCATGCATCATACAGTGGACTACACTTCTGGCGATTTTAAACGCAGTTTTGAAATGATGGGCGATGCGCTGGTCATTGAACGTATTTATTATGCTGCGGCCAATTATGGGTTAGAGCGCCGTTTTGTTCGGAATGATCAAGGTACTTGGGAACTGATTTTTTACAGTGATATGCAAGAGCGGTAAAATAGGCAGACACCCATGAAAAACGCCCAGAACAACTTTTGTCGTTCCGGGCGTTTTTTATTTGCCTTTAAAACAGGCTATTTTAACTGCATATTTTAGTTTTTCACCAATTTACGGGTCAATACACTTTCCCCGTTGTGTACTTGTACAAAGTAAACGCCAGCAGGTAAGGTCTGCACATCAAAAGTGATTTGATTGTCGCCTTTACCCAAGGTGCGGTGCTGTGTTATAGCCGCTTTACCGGCAGGATCGATGATGGAAACCATCACATCTTGCTCTGCGATCATTGGAACCTCCACAATGACCTGGTTGGTTGCAGGGTTAGGATATAAACCAAAACCGAGGCTTTCCAATTGCAATGGAATTTCGAATTCCTCCACCGGGCCATCCGTGCTGCCATCGGTACGGAAAGCAGTTGCGCTCAGGCTTACACGCAGGGTGTAGCATTGTGTGTTGCTGAAGGCACCCAAATAGCCATACACTTGCGCGTAATATGAGGTAGACACTGTGTTGGTATTAAGAATAATTTGTTCATTGGCTGTTCCGCTGAGGTCCGATGTTGCTAATAAACTCGAAGTGCGATACAACTTTAAGTCATAATCAGCAGGTAAGGTAGTCAAATCGATTTTGATATTTCTGGTAGCACTGGTGTTCGAAAACCGATTCCAGTCTACATCCGTTGCAGTAGCAATTTGTGCTTTCACATCCGTATTTACCGGAATTACTTTGGCTGTATTGCGGGTGTTGTTTGCTTCATAAGCATCAGTACAGTTGCCGCCGCCTGTTGCCAGGGTGGTAAATGAGGCTGCCGTCGAATAAGCGCTGTTTCCACCGGAACATACCGCCTGAACCTGATAATTGTAGGTCGTTGAAGCCGTTAAACCCGTCAAATTATATGTTGTATTGGTCAAGTTGCTTACCGTAGTCCAGGTATTGGAGGTGGAAATCTTCCATTGCAGGTTGTAAGAAGTTGCGCCAGAAACGGTTCCCCAGTTGAGGGTTGCCGTGGTTTGAGCGACGCTGGTCGCGTTCAAACCGCTCGGAGTACCGCAGGTAACGCTAGGCGGGTTGCAGCCAGGCGAAGACAATAAGGATACCCGTGCGCCAGATGCGCCAAACAACGCTTGTGCCCGTGCTTTTTGGCCCGCTGTAAACATGTACATACAAGCATCGTCGGTGTAGTCCATATAATTCATAAACATATCACCGTTGGCGCCATTGCTACAACTCACTTGTGGGAAGGCAGGGCAACCATAATTTTCGTCAGCCTGGTTGGGCGTATCAGCAACCTGGTCGGAACCGGTACAAGCAGTACCATCATCGCCCCAAATATGGCGCAGGTTGAGCCAGTGGCCCACTTCATGGGTACCCGTGCGGCCTTTGTTGAAAGGCGCGGATGCATTAATGGTGCCAAAGTATTGATAATCAATTACTACGCCATCCGTACTGGCAGCACCACCCGGGAATTGTGCATATCCCAAAATGCCACCGCTGATGTCGCATACCCATAGGTTGAGGTATTTGTTGCGATCCCAAATATCCAGACCACCTTGCGCATTAAATTTTACAGCATCATTGGTTGAAAACGCCGTAACCGTGGTTTGGCGGCGGCGAATGCCATTGGTAGCGGCACCGGATGGGTCTTGTGAAGCCAAGCAGAAATTCACCTCAACGTCGGCTGCAATGGATTGCCAAACGGCTGGCACCAGGTTGGCATCGGCATTGAGTTTGCGGAAGTCGGCATTTAACACATCAATTTGTGTTTGAATTTGCTGATCACTGATGTTTTCAGCAGCGGTATTCCACACTACATTGACTACGACCGGAATGGTTACCACAATACGGTCGTTTGCGCCACCTGCTGCGATAAATTCGGCGGTGTTGCGTTCAACTTCCTCCATTTGTAGTTGGAGATCAGGGTTTTCCATGAGTTGCCGCGCCAAGACATCCATAGCGCCACAATTTCGTTGGGCAAATACATACTCGGAAGAGAGGAAAAGGGTTGCAAGCAGGAGCAGAAGAAATTTTCTTTGCATGATTAAAAAAGCGTTGGTGAAGAAAAAAACAGTGAAAGTTTGGTAAGGATGCGAAAAACGACAAATCGAATTTTGTAGAAAACCAATGGTAGAGAATTTTCGCAGGGCAAATGTATTTTTTTGGCAATCAAAAAAGAAAGAATTTTTTTTATTTAACGATCGGGCAAGAAATTTTCTAAGCGGCGGTGCGCTTCGTACGCAAAAATGATGTTAGAAACGCGGTCAATGGACCCTTCTAGCAAGCATATTTGACCAGGTACTACCGTTAAATGACCCTGTTTTCTACAAAATACATTTCTAATGCTCCTTTGCCTTTTACTTCTACCTTTCCACGTGGGGTACATTCGAATTGGTCTTTTACCCGTTCAAAGGTGGTTTGGCTGATGTTAACCTTGCCAATTGCGCAAGCACTTTCCAGTCGATTCGCGCTATTGACCGTATCACCCCAAATATCATATTGAAATTTTTTCACGCCTACGATGCCTGCTACCACAGGTCCTGTGTGAATCCCAATTCGAATTTCGAAAAACGGCAAACCTTCTTTTATTTTTCGGTCTTTCATGTTTTGCATAAAATCACGAATTTGAAGCGCGGCCCGTACTACATCAATCGAGTGGGTTTGGTTGGGCGTGGGCAGTCCGCCTGCCGCCATGTAGGCATCACCAATGGTTTTGATCTTTTCGATGCCGTATTGTTCACAAATATGGTCGAATGCGGAAAAGCACTCGTTGAGATCTTGCACCAACTCATTCGGGCTCATGGCTTCCGACAACTGGGTAAAACCTTGAAAATCGGTAAACATGACCGTGACCATTTCGATCAGCGTTGCATCGGCTTTCCCATTCGATTTCAATTGATTGGCTACTTCCTGGGGTAAAATATTGAGCAACAATTCTTCGCTGCGTTTTTGTTCTTTATTGATCCGGTTGCGTTGTGTAAAAAAAGCAATTGCCAACAGGAGCATGAGGGCGAAGCCTCCAATAAAGGCGTTGCGCTGTAACTCTTTACGCCGAATTTCTGCCTGGGCCACCGCATCTTTTTTATCTTGTTCCACTTTGGCCAGTTCTGTTTTTTTGCTTTGCTCCGCTTCCAGCGTGAGTTGGCGTTCTTTGTAATCGGCCTCTAATTGAGCGCGTTTGAGTTGTTCTTCAAAGCGTAAGGCCTGTTTTTCTTTCTCTGTGCGTACCGCAGCCTGTTTTTTTTCAAATTCAAACCGAAGTGCTGCTAGATCCAGCTCTTTTTGAATCGCCAATTCTTTTTTTGCATATTCATACTTGAATTCCTGTTGCAAAATTGCGCGCTGGTTTTCTTCGCTATCCAGGCTATCCCGCATTTTAATAAAAAGTTCATAGGAAATCAAGGCACTATCCGGTCGATTGAGCACTTTGTAGCATTCGTGCTGGAGTTCTGCCGCGGTTTTAATCAATTTTACATTGCCAAGTTCCTGGGCGATTTTCATCGAACGCTTGGCATAGGAAATCGCTTCAGCAGGGTTGTTTTGCGCCTGGTAGATGGCACTTATTGCACTCAACGACGAAGCAAGGCCCCTTTTGTCGCCGATGGTTTCGCGTATTTTGAGACTTTTGCTGGCATATTCAAAGGCTTTTGGGTAAGCGCCGATCGCTTTGTATACCGACCCCAACACAGAAAGTGTACTTGCAATTCCTTGTTTGTCGCCAATCGATTCACGAATATTCAAGCTTTGCGTAAGGTATTCAATGGCTTTTGGATATTCTTTTTGACTTTCATATGCGTTTCCGAGGTTATGCAGGGAACTGCCAATGCCTTTTTTATCGCCAATTGCGCGTCTTATTTCCAAACTACGTGTGTGGAACTCAATTGCTTTTATGGTTTGATGCTGGTTATGGTAAAAATTGCCAATGTTATTTAAGGCCGAACTCACGCCTTTCTGGGAACCAGATTTTTCAAAAATAGCAAGGCTTTTAGTGTGGTATTCGATGGCTTTTGCATAATCACCTTGCGCATTGTAAATGCTGGCAATGTTGATCATGGTTTGGGCCGCTCCCAATTGATTTCCGGACTTTTCATCTAATTTAAGACTTCGTCCGAGGTAATCCAGCGCTTGTACGTAATTTCCCTGCGCCTTCATGACCAGGCTGATATTATTGTAAGCCGCCGAAATTCCGCCCTGATCACCCGACGCCTGCATGGCCTTCAAGAAAAGTTGATAGTAGTTTAATGCTTGGGTATAATTGCCTTGTTCCTGATAAATATTGCCCAATTGATTCAAACTGCGCCCATAACCGATTGGAAATTTTAATTTTATAGACAAGTCCAATGCCTCTTTGGAATATGGTAAGGCGAGGTCGTAATTATCTGTTTTGATCAGCTCGCCCACTAAATCCGTCAATTTGTTGATGCGTAATGTATCAGAAGGGGTGGTTTCCAGTGTTTTTAGCAGTTTTTCAATTCCTGGACTTTGGGCCCTACAAAGGAGTGGCATTGCTCCGCATAGAACGAAGATCAGAAAAGCAGGTACCTTTTTTCCCATGTGCAGTGATTGCTGATTTATGGCTTTTTATGAAAATAGGGTGTATGCAGGCCGAAAATGCAGCCCCCCAAACACACTTTTAAAAACAAAGATATAGAAAATACACGCCTAAAACCCCGTCTGAAACGACATTCGAACGCCCCACCGACTCACATTTGGCTGGTTCAAATACGTCAGGCGCTGCACATAATCAATGCGCAACATTTTAAAAATATTGGCCACGCCCACACTGAATTCGGCATAGGGCAGGCGACCAAGGGTAAAGGTCGTAGGGTTGCCCGCGGCATCGGTGGGCAAGCGCAGTAGTTGGTTTTCACTCGACGGCCGGTTGCGCTTGCTCAAACCACCATATAACACTTTTACACTGGCGACTTCACGTAATTGTAGTTTTTTTATAATGGGTATTTTGTTTAAAATAAATCCATTAAGGTTATGATGTACAATTAACGACGCAGAACGATCGCCCACAAACTCCAGAAAATTCATCAAACTATAACTGTACCAATCGAATGCGTAAGATTGGTTGGCCCGTGGTATTTCCAGCAACGGGTAAGGCAGCGCACCAAATAGTTGGGTGGCTTCCAGGGTCCATTCAGAGCGACCAAATGGGGCCACAAAAAAGGTCTTGCGTACCTTGCCACTGATGCGTTGGTAATTGTACTGGCTCCCTGCAATGCCCTTGATGCCCATGCGGTACGAAAGGGAAAATACCGGAAACTTGGTCAACATCGGCAAACGATAGGTGCGGCCCTGATAAAATTTCTCATTTGGCGCAAAACGCAAGCCAAATCCCGCCTCCATGGTGGTCGGTGTTGTATTTCTTGCACCGGGCATATCGGGGTCTTCCAATTGATATTGCAAAATGCCGGCTGCGGGTAAATTGCGGTGCTGTGCCGTCAAAGCATAACTGAATCCATTTTGGAATTCGCGGAGGTATTCGGTACGCAATGTATTGTAAAACACCATCTTATTGTTCACTCCCCGCTGAAAGGAGAGCAAGAAATTGTCCGATTGCCAGTTGGCGATATCCAATCCGGGCACCCGCAAATCGCGCTGGTAACTCAGCACCAACTGGTTGTTGGGAAACGTGCGAGGCTTGTTTTGACCAAAAGCATAGGTAATTGATCCCAAGCCTTTCCAACTCAAATCCTGGGTACCATAAGCCATATAGCCTTCCAAGAGCATGTTTTTCGACAATTTGGCATTGGTGCGCCCGCCCAAGCGCAAGCGATGCCCTTCTACATCGTTAAAACTATAGGTGCTTAACAAGGGACCCAGTTCAAACCAGCCAAACTTCTTATAACCGGTGCCAACCACCGTCATAAATTGCACCGCATTGCGAAATGCCCGCACCCGTTGAATACTGTCGATCATGTCCTCAATGGCGATTTCATGGGCATTGCGTACAAAATGGCGGTTTTGTACCCAAAATTGGTCGCTTCTATGCTTTACATCCCCGGTGTCACGTTGCAAAATGGTTTTGGTGCGAAACAAGGAATCCGGCAAGGGCTCATTCAGCGCATAATTTTTATAAGAAACCGATTTTTTGGCCAAAAAACTGCGCCCATCGGCCTTTTTAAAGATGTTAAAATCCATGGTAATGGCATCCTTTACGAGCATGAGCCGCCGTTTGGTCCCCGTGCCAGCAAAATCGTATTCCTGCTCAATGTGCAAATCGGTCACCCAATTGAGGTTAATGTCCCTCGAAATACCCATTTCCACTCGCCGCACGGCATAAGTAGAATCAAGGGCGACCAATAAGTTGCCCATAAAAGCCAGGTCGCTTTTGTTTTTAGGGGCAAAAAACACATCTGCGTATTTAGCGCCGTTCAATTCGACGGTATCTACAATATAAAAGCGGTAAAACGCCGTGGCAGCGCCCGACAATGGACCTATAAATTCGGTCGTTAGCAATGGTATCGTGCCTTCGTAAATGTCGACATCCTGGTACAGATTGGTTAGGTAGGCCGAAACGCCGTCCTGGTCTACATCATAATCATCATCCAGCACGGTTTGGGTTTCGCCCATTAAAAATTCTTTCCGAGCCTTTGGGTCGCGGCGGTAGCGTACCTGCAAGATGCGTTCGCGCAAATAAAAGGGGAGTGCGACCTTATTATTGACTCGGTTGGTGTCAACATGGTCAAAAATAAATTGAAATTTCTTGAAATACCAGCGCCGCCGAAACTTATCGTTGATGCCATTAATGTTAAACTCTAATTTTTCATAAGCATCATAGCGGTAATAATCGAGGCCTTCCTTTCGGTTTTGATCTTTGTGTTTAAATACCTCTTCGATCAGGTCGATGGCAGGGTTGTTTTTTCTGCGGTATTTATCAGGACGAATGGTTACTTCTTTTATATCTACCTGATTTTCAACCAACTCGATCAGGATCTCTTGTTTCAGGCCCTGTTGTAATTCAATTTCCTGGGTTTTGTAACCGATGTAGGAAATCTTCAGGGTTTTAGCGCTTTTATGCGTTTCTAAAAAGAAATTGCCATCAATATCGGTGCGGGCGCCATTGGGATCGTTGCTAAACTGCACACTTGCGTAAGGCAAGGGTGCGCGGGTTTTGGCGTCCAGTACTTTGCCATGGATAGAAATAACACTGCCGGTCTGTGCACCAAGGGGCACAAACCGGCAGCACAAACCGCAAAGCAATAACAAGAACAAATGGCATCTTTTCATGCTGGCGGATAAAAATCACGGTTTATTCTTCGTCCGGCATACGCGGCTCTACTTCGGGTACCTGGGCGCTTTCACCGGGCAATGGATCTGTAAATGGGCGCTTTCCGATGAGTTCTTCCAGGTCGGAGCGGTGCAACACTTCTTTTTCCAGCAAAGCCGATGCAAGTGCATCCAGTTCCTTGCGTTTGTCGCGCAAGAGGTCTTTAGCACGGATATATTGCTCATCAATCATAAATTTCACTTCCTGATCGATGATGTAGGCAGTTTGTTCTGAAAATGGGCGGTTGTAACTTTCACTCAACATAGAGTAGTAAGAAACATTGCCTACTTTTTCATTCAAGCCGTAATTGACAATCATTTCATACGACAGGCGGGTGATATGGTCGAGGTCGCTTTGTGCGCCGGTGCTGATTTTATCAAACACCACCGATTCTGCGGCACGACCACCGAGGGTCATACAAATATCGTCAATCAATTTTTCTTTACGTGTAATATATTGTTCTTTAGGCAGGTATTGCGCATATCCGAGTGCTGCAAGGCCGCGCGGAACAATGGTTACTTTCACCAAGGGGTGGGCAAATTCGAGGAACCAGCCGCAAATAGCATGCCCTGCTTCGTGGTAAGCAATGATCTTTTTCTCTTCCGGGCTGATGATTTTGTTCTTCTTTTCCAGGCCACCAATTACCCGATCCAGCGCGTAGTTGAAATCGTCCATATCCACCGCTTTTTTGTTGCGGCGTGCTGCGATCAGGGCAGCTTCATTGCACACATTGGCGATATCAGCGCCTACAAAGCCGGGCGTCATTTCTGACAGGGCCATTGCGGTTACTTCCGGTGCCGTTTTGATATTTTTCATGTGCACCTCGAATATTTGGGCGCGGCCATTCAAGTCGGGGCGACCAATACCAATTTGGCGGTCGAAGCGGCCTGGGCGCATTAAAGCCTGGTCGAGGATGTCGGGGCGGTTGGTTGCCGCCATCAAAATAACGCCTTTATCGGTTGGGAAGCCATCCATTTCAACCAATAATTGGTTGAGGGTGTTTTCGCGTTCGTCGTTGCCACCTTGTACGGCACCGCGACCGCGTGCACGACCAATGGCGTCAATTTCGTCGATAAAGATGATACAAGGCGCTTTTTCACGGGCCTGGCGGAACAGGTCACGTACACGGGATGCACCCACGCCCACGAACATTTCCACAAAATCAGAACCGGAAATAGAGAAAAACGGTACGCTGGCTTCTCCGGCAACGGCTTTGGCCAGCAGGGTTTTACCTGTGCCGGGCGGACCTACCAGGAGCACCCCTTTGGGTATTTTACCGCCTAGGGTAGTATATTTCTTGGGATTTTTCAGGAAATCGACCACCTCCATGACTTCTTCTTTCGCTTCATCCAAACCAGCTACATCGGCAAAGGTGATATTCACCTTGGTATTGTTATCGAAGAGCGTGGCTTTTGATTTTCCAATGTTGAAAATCTGTGCGCCGGGGCCGCCAGCGCCGCCGCCCATGCGTCGGATAATGAGCACCCAAAGCCCCAAAAGCAGCAAGAAAGGCAACAAATACGGCAAAACAGTAGACACCCAGTTGTTGGATGGATCGTATTCTGTTGTAATGATTGCCTTTTTCTCCTTGGTGAGCGCTTCGTTGAGTTTGGCTACTTTGGCTTCCAGCAACTCGGGTTTACCGATGTTCATGGTGTAGTGAAAGCGTTCGGTGCCAAATTTCTTTTCGTTGGGGTTAAAATCCTTGTGTTCGCCGAAGCCCAGCGAGTCTTTTTTAATAAAAATATGCGCTTCTCGGTCACTCACCACCACCAATTGTTCGATGTGGCCTTTGCGTGCCCATCGTTCGATGTCGTTCCATTCGGCTTTTTTAGTTGCGCCCATGTAGCGCGACATTTGAATACCGAGCAGTGCCAATCCGACGAGGATGTAAATCCACATAAAGCTAAACTTTGGCATGCCGTCGCCGGAGCCATTGTCGTCGCGTTGTGGGCGGGGTTCCTCACTATTTTTATCCCGCTTATTTTTCTTTGAACTATTTTCCATGGTTAACTTGATTTGTATAAGCTGTTGTTGGTGCAAGCACACAGGGGGATAAACACAACAAGTGCTTTTCCGGTTCTGTGAAAACGACCAAACGCAATTAAACTTCGCCGAACTCGGTCACTTTGGCGTCACTCCAAAGTTGTTCGATTTCATAAAATTCGCGTGTTTCTGGATAGAACACATGCACTACCGTATTAAAGTAGTCCATAAGGATCCATTTGGCATTGGTCGAACCTTCCATGTGCGTTGGCATGGTTTCAAGGCTTTCCTTTACCTTTTTATAGATGCTGTCAGAAATTGCTTTGACGTGTGTGTTGGAATCTCCTTCACAGATTATAAAGAAGTCTGTAGGAGCGTCGCCGAGATTCCGGAGATCGAGTTGTACGATGTTTTTACCTTTTTTGTCCTGGATACCTTCCACAATGAGCTGATTTAGCTGCTCGGACGTCTGGGTGCGGGTATTTATCCGCCGGGATGTTGTCAAATTCAAATCAAAAATGTTACTCTTTACACCGTATAGATACTGTGAAAAGATTTGTTAAACTAAAATGCGGGAAATGTTAGACTTTTGATGTCTGTAAGATTCCCCAAAGGTAAGCACCTTCACCGTTCCTTGCAAACTACAGATGCCAAACACACGCTTTATAGGAAAAGTTTATTATCGATTTAACGAATTATCTTCCACGAACGATTTTGCGGCGGAATTAATTGCGGATATTCAAAAAGATACCACAGGACCCTACACAAAAAGCAAGCCACCCGAGGGAACAGTGGTTCGGGCTGACAGCCAGTCAGCCGGACGCGGCCAGTTTGGCAGTAAATGGTCTGCTGCGGCAGGATTGAACCTGACCCTGAGCGTCATTTTGTACCCCCATTGGATGGAAGCCACGGCGCAATTTGACTTGAATATGGCAGTTTCGCTTGCCTTGCACGATACTTGCGCAACGTTGGGGGCAACAGCACCCTGTACCCTCAAGTGGCCCAATGACCTTTATTTTGGCGACCGCAAATGCGCTGGAATTTTGATTCAAAATAGTATTTTCGGAAAAACCTTGCAAAGTTCGGTCGTGGGAATCGGTCTGAATATAAATCAGCGCGCATTTGACGCCGATTTGCCGAAAGCCACTTCGCTGTCCCTCGAAACGGGCCGGGAAATGGATATCGATGCAATAGAAAATGCTTTGTTTACTCATTTGGAGCAACGGTACCTGCAATTGAAGTCGGGGCACCGGGCAATTTTAGCCGAAGCCTATACCGCTTGCCTGTATCGGCTGGGTGTTCCAGCGACCTATTTGCGTAAAGTCGACGATTGGGTGTTTACGGGTATCGTGCGTGGTGTACGTGCGGATGGCCGCCTGCGCATGGAAGTGGACGGAGCGGAAATGATTTTTGATTTGAAAGAAATTGTGGCGTAGGGCCAGGTCGCGACCTGGCCGTAAGGTGGATGCAGGGGCAGGTCGCGATCATGTAGGGGCAGGTCGCGACCATGTAGGGGCAGGTCGCGACCATGTAGGGGCAGGTCGCGACCTGCCCCTACGGGTTGCGCAAGCTATGCACCGGATTTGCCAACGCTGCACGCACACTTTGTATCCCAACGGTCAGCGCCGCCACCACAAAACTGATGAACAAGGCCAATCCAAAGAGTTCGATGCCTGGTGTAATATGGTAAACAAAGCGTTGCAACCAGAGATTACTCAACCACCAAGCCAGTGGCGCGGATATAACAAAGGCAAGCAGCATCAAGCGCAGGTATTCTTTACTAAAAATCCAGACAATGCCTGCCACCGTGGAGCCCAGCGTTTTGCGGATTCCTACTTCTTTTCGTTTGCGTTCGATCATAAAAGCGGATAAACCATACAGTCCCAGGCATCCAATGAAGATGGCAATGCCCGAAAATGCGCCAATGAGTTGGAGTAAGTTTGTTTCAATGCGCATAAAATCAGCCACTTTATCATCCAAAAAATACTGATCAAAAGCATGATCGGGGTAAGTACTTTCCCAAATTTGTTTGATTTGGGCTAAAACAGCGGGTTGGTTGCCTGCGGCCAGGGTGATGCCGCAGTTGGAATATTCTTTTACACTCGGGTAAAACGCAATTGCAGAAACCTGCTCTGTGAGTCCCCAATTGTGGTAATCTTTTACGACACCGACAATAGGCGCTGATTTGCCATCGATGCTGATTTTTTTCATCAAGACCTCTTCGGGGGAGCTGAGGTTTAGTTTTTTTACAAAAGTTTCATTTACAACGTATTCACGGACGGTATCGCTGGCGTGAAAATTGCGTCCGGCAACGAGTGTTAAGCCGAAAGTTGAGATATAATGTTCATCGGCGGGTTTGGTATTAAGCAGCCATTTTTCGCTTTCCGGGCGGGTATCGTAGCGGCAGCCTGTTTGGTTGTTTAAATTGGATGCGGGGGGCTGGTAACACAAAGTCACTTGTTTTACCCCGGCTGTGTTGATCAGTTGTTGTTGCAGGGTCGACATTTTAGCTACATCCTGCACCGGAATAGGCAACACGACCGCCGTGTCTGGCCGAAAGCCCCAGTCCACATTGCGGGCATAATGCATTTGTGTCGTAATGACGGCCGTAATGATGAGCAATATTTGCGAAATGGTAAACTGAGAAGTCACCAAAAGCCGCCGCAGCGAAAAGCCGCCTTTTTGGGTAGGGGTATTTTGGCCGCGCAAAGCAATGACGGGTTGAAAACGCGCCTGCAGCATGCCCGGATAAGCACCGGCAGCAAACGTAAGCACAGTTGCCAAGCCCATTAAAAACAACCCAATTGTGACAACGCCGGGTTCGAAAAACGTCATTTTTTGTTCGGTCAGTTTGTTCAAATAAGGCAAACTGAACTGGGCACCCAACATGCCCAAGCCAATGGCTACCACCACTACCAAGGCGGTTTCAAACATAAACTGCCAAAATAATTGCGTTTTGGTGCTACCCAGTGATTTGCGAACACCTACCTCCCGTACCCGCTTAAGCGCTTGTGCCGTAGAGATATTGATAAAATTGACACAGGCCGTCACCAATAAAAAAACGCCAATGCAAAGGAGGCCCAACAGATATTTTTCGGTGGTGCCCGAACCATAATCCGGATCCAGGTGCAGTGCGGTCAGGGCCAGGGTTTTGTATTGAAACAGTTCCTCGCCGTCCTGATGTCGGTATTTTTTGTAAAAAGCAGGACTTTCTACGGCCAATTCTGATATTTGGTGGCCTTCTTTTACCAAGGCATAACAACCCACAGACCCACGAACGCCATTCCAGGAATTGAGGTTGGGCGCTTCATTCGGCAGGTTTTTCAAGCTTTCCCAAGAAAAAATTAGATGATCCTGTACATCAGTATTGGACACCGGGTCGGCCATGAGGCCTACGATCTGTACGTCGAGTTCATTGTTGTAACGCAAGGTTTTGCCTATGACGTCCGTGGTTTTGTAATATTTTTGCGCAAATGTCTCAGAAATAATAGCCGTATTGGGTGCGCGCAAGCCTTCCGCGGAGCCACTGATTAAAGGCAAATCCATAATTTGAAATAAATCGGGCTCTGCGAAAGAAACGCCTTCTTCTTCAATATATTTGTCTTTGCCGTTTTGCGGATTGGGCACCGTGATCAACACATTATTATAGGTAGAACGCATGGCTGCCTTGTCCAGGCAGGAAAATTCGGTACGTAAGGCCGTTGCAAAAGGGTTTGGTACCGCCCCCAATTTCATGATCGGATCGAGGTGTAGTTCTGTGATAAAACGGGCAATCCGATCAACTTTTGTGTGATAAGCATCAAAACTGCGGTGGTGGTGTACTAAAATAAAAATCAGGATACAACACGCGATGCTTAATCCCAGGCCGAATACATTCAACAGCAGGTAGGTGCGGTTTGTGCGAAAATTGCGAAGGGCTATTTTAAAATAGTAGTACAACATTTATCTGTTTTTTAAAACTACCTTGCAAATTCGCAGCCATCTTTATAAGTATTTGATAGTCAGTATTTAGTGATATTAAAAAACCGGCATGAAGTTCGTTTACGGACAACAAGCGTTCGAAAACGGACAGATCAAGCACCAATTTAAGGCGTTTCTGTAATCGTTTTTTCGATGACTTCTGCATAGTACCGATGTTCTAATGCGAGTACTTTTCGGGCAATGTCTTCGGGACTGTCTTCCGGCATAAGGGTACAGCGGGCCTGAAAAAGGATATCGCCTTTGTCATACTGCTCATTCACAAGGTGGATGGTCATGCCGCTTTCTGTTTCTCCAGCCGCTTTAACCGCTTCATGTACAAAATGTCCATACATGCCTTTTCCGCCGTATTTGGGTAAAAGGGCCGGGTGAATGTTAAATATACGCTGGGGAAATGCCGCCACGAGGTAAGCAGGCACCAGCAAAAGGAAGCCCGCCAATACGATATAATCAATATTTCGAGCCCTTAATTCGGTAAGCAACTGGTCTTCGCGGGCAAAATCGGCGCGATGGATCACCAACGTTTCGATGCCAGATGCATGCGCAATATCGAGTACGCCAGCATCCTTTTTATTGGAAACCACCAGTTGGACCGCAATGGTTTCTGAATTTTTGAAATACTCAATGATTTTTCGGGCATTGCTGCCGCCGCCTGAGGCGAAAATGGCGATTTGTTGCTTTTCCTGTTGCATAAGTTTGCAAAGATACAATCATCGGCTGGTACACGTATCTTCACAGTGAACCGGAAAATTACAGGAGTTGGCGATAAAACATAATTTATGCGCCTTTTCATGCAAAGTCCGAGCGCGCTCCACTTGGTCTGGCTGCGCGACAACAACGGTTGGATACAAAATCACTTCTGTAAAATGGCCGCCTCCAACGGCTGTTTCCTGCATAATACCCTTTGGATGATCTTGATAATCAACAACCACAATACCTGCATCGGAGCAAAGGTGTAAAAACCAAAGCATGTGGCAAGATGCGAGCGATGCCACCAGCAATTCTTCCGGATTGTACCGGGTTGGGTCGCCCCGAAAAGCAGGATCAGACGATGCTGGGATTTCGGGCTTTCCAACTGCCTGAATGATATGGTCGCGGCGGTAGGCGGTGTAATTGCGGGTGCCAAGGCCATCGTTGCCGGTCCATTGAATCTGTGTTGTGTAGTGGTGCTGTTTGGTCATGTTGTTTTGGTAGCTGTGTGAAGATGGTGACAATATCCGCATTGTTTTTGAAACGGTAAAATCGTGCCAAGGCTTGAATCAAACCGTTAAAATCTACATTTTTGATAGACTGAAGAATAAAATTTTTATTTAACTTTTGTGGCTGTTTTTAAATAAATGCAGTTTAATAAATTGGTATATAATTATTTATACATTAATATAAAATAGTTTAACTCTTGGAAATTTGTTTTTTATGTAAAAATTTGAGACGCCTACTTGGTTTTTAGCCAAAGAAGTAACTACATTTGTGCCATGATGCAAAACAAACAAAATAAAATAGCGTGTTGTTGCTGTCAGATTCAAGTTACCGAAGCTGAAGCGCAGCGCTTTTATTTTGAAACTACAATACTCTGATTTTCAACATAAAACGCGGTTTTAAAAAAGCCCTTCGGTTTCAAACGCCGAAGGGCTTTTTTTTTACTCAAATACCCTGTCTATGAAATACGATGCTGATCTACACGCCGAAATCGTTCGGGCGTTACAAAAATATACCGAATCTGATCCTTTGGATGTATTGCGTTTTTTGGTTGAATATTTTGATCAAGGCATCGTTTTTTCTACCAGTTTTGGGATAGAAGACCAGTTAATTACGCATTTGATTTTTGAAAACAATTTGCCTGTCCGTGTTTTTACCCTGGATACGGGGCGTAATTTTCAGGAAACGTATCAAACCTGGAATGATACTTTGGCGCGTTACCAAAAAACGATTGAGGTTTATTCGCCGAAAGATTCAGCAGTAGCAGCCTTATTGAACAGCAAAGGCCCGAATAGTTTTTACACCTCGGTCGAAAATCGCCAGGAATGTTGTCGTATTCGGAAAGTAGAGCCCTTGGGCCGCGCATTACACGGACAGTCGTTGTGGATTACCGGCATTCGGGCCGACCAGTCGAGTAACCGTAAGGATATGAATTGGTTGGAGTGGGATGATGCGCACGGGTTGTTCAAGTTTCACCCGCTATTTCATTGGAAATTTGATCAGGTGCGCGCTTTTATAGATGCGCATCAAATTCCGTACAATGTATTGCATGACCAGGGTTTTGTCAGTATTGGTTGTGCGCCTTGTACAAGAGCCATCCAGCCTGGGGAAGATTTTCGCGCAGGACGCTGGTGGTGGGAAGCGAGCTCCAAAAAGGAATGCGGCCTGCATTTTCATGCCCCATCTACTTCGCAATCATAAACAAACACACCGTTTAATCAGGAAATATGAAAAGTAAATTTGACTATTTGGATGAATTGGAGGCAGAGGCCATTTACATTTTAAGAGAAGTGGCGGGCCAATTTGAACGCCCTGCACTGCTTTTTTCAGGTGGAAAAGACTCTATTACCCTGGTGCGTTTAGCAGAAAAGGCATTTCGCCCAGGAAAATTTCCCTTTCCGCTTGTACACATTGACACCGGCCATAATTTCCAAGAGGTAATTGATTTTCGAGACAATTTGGCCCATCAACTTGGCGAGCGACTGATTGTCCGATCGGTGGAAGAAACCATGCAAAAACGCGGATTGAAGGAGCCTGCCGGTAAGTATCCAAGTCGAAATGCCCTTCAAACCTACACCTTACTGGAAACCATTGAAGCGTTTGAGTTTGATGCCTGTATCGGCGGTGCGCGGCGTGATGAAGAAAAAGCCCGTGCGAAAGAGCGGATTTTTAGCGTGCGCGACGCTTTCGGGCAATGGAATCCAAAACGCCAGCGCCCAGAATTATGGGACATATACAATGGTAAAGTCCCAAAAGGAGAGAATGTGCGCGTTTTCCCGATTTCCAACTGGACCGAACTGGATGTGTGGAATTACATCCGACGTGAAAACCTTGCACTTCCGGAAATTTATTTTTCACACAAACGCAATTGCGTGGTAACTCCGGGCGATCAGTTATTGGCAGTAACCGAACATATTCAATTGGAACCTAGCGATGAAATTGTGGTGCGCAACGTGCGTTTCCGAACCGTGGGTGATGCGACTTGTACTGCAGCGGTAGAAAGTGATGCGACCACCCTGGAGGAGATTATTGACGAAATTGTACACTCCAAGATATCTGAAAGAGGCGCTACCCGACTAGACGATCGTTTTTCGGAAGCCGCCATGGAAGACCGTAAAAAGAACGGTTATTTCTAAATTGTAAACCCAAGGCTCGATGTACCTTTTTTATGCTGCACCCGCGCGGCCAGCCATTTTTTTGTCTTAAACAAACATTTTTTTTATGAAAATGCTCAAATTTATCACCGCAGGTAGTGTAGACGACGGAAAAAGCACCCTGATTGGTCGCTTGTTGTATGATTCGAATGCGGTTTCGCACGATGTTTTGCACACCATCGAGCGCCAAACACGCAACCAATTGCCCGGGGCAATCGATCTTTCTTTGTTGACAGACGGATTACGGGCGGAACGCGAACAAGGCATTACGATTGATATTGCTTATAAATATTTCCACACAGAACGCCGCAAATTCATTATTGCTGATGCGCCTGGGCATGTGCAATACACACGCAACATGATTACGGGCGCCTCCAACGCCGACCTTGCTATTATCCTGATTGATGCCCGGCAAGGGGTGGTCGAACAGACCCATCGCCACAGTTTGATTGCCAGCTTAGTCGGGATTCCTAACCTGATTGTGGCGATTAACAAGATGGATTTGGTAGATTATCAACAATCTGTATATGAGCAAATTGTGGGTGATTATCGCAAAAAACTGGGCTCCCTGGGTGTGCGCGATATTCAATACATTCCAATCAGTGCGCTTACGGGCGATAATATCGTAAAAGTCTCTACCAACATGCCCTGGTACAAAGGAAAATCCTTGTTGACACAGTTGGAAGAGGTGGAGATCCTGCCCGACCGCCAGGCCGAGCAAGCGCGTTTTCAGGTGCAATACGTGATCCGGCCACAGTCGGAACAACTGCCTGATTATCGCGGGTATGCGGGTAGTATTATGAGCGGGGTTTTATCGGTAGGGGATGCTGTAACGATCCTGCCATCGGGAATCAGTAGCACCATTACCCAAATTGAAGTAAATCAAAAAAACGTAACACAAGCCTTTGCTCCTCAGCCTGTTGTGTTGCATTTGAGCGACGATATTGATATTTCTCGCGGCGATTATATTGTACCCAGTGCTGCGCAACCTATGCTTTCGAGTACGTTGGAAGCGACCATTTGTTGGATGCATGAGCGCCCCTTACGTGCTGGCGACCGCTTGCTCCTGCGTTACAAATCCGGCACCGTGAAAACAATGGTACAAGAAATTGAGTACCGCTTGGATGTACACAGTTTCGAACACCTTCCTGCCACAATTTTACAACTGAATGATATCGCAAAGGTGCGGCTTCGTACTGCCCAGCCGGTTCCATACGACCCCTACGTCGTTAACCGTCGCACAGGCAGCTTTATTTTAGTACAGGAAGACAGCGGAGATACGGTAGCCGCTGGGATGTTCCTGGGGGCAGAAGTGCTGGAAAGTGTTTTTTAAACCCCGTAATATCCCGGTGAAGGCCCTTGCAAATTTGCATTTAAAGCACGAACAAGACTGATTAAGCTATGAAACAAACCAAAAACACTCCGTTTCAACCTCGACTTACGGTCGTAGGCGCGGGTCCGGGTGATCCCGAATTAATCACCCTCAAAGCATTGCGCGCCCTGGAATGCGCCGATGTTGTATTGTACGATGCACTGGTGAACCCCCGTTTGCTTGAACATGCGCCCGCCCGTGCACTCAAAATTTATGTAGGCAAACGGGAGGCTGAAAAATCCATGGAACAAGACCAGCTTAATACGGCCATTGTAGAATATGCCAGCAAATTTGGGCATGTGGTGCGCTTAAAAGGAGGCGATCCTTTCGTTTTTGGTCGGGGCATGGAAGAGATCCTGTTCGCACAATCCAAGGGTATCTCCGCCACATACATTCCAGGTATTTCCAGTTCCATTGCAGTGGCAGGTTCGGCGGGTATCGCCGTGACACAAAGGGGTTTTAGCCGGAGTTTCTGGGTCATTACAGCGACTACCGATCTAGGAACCCTCAATCCGGATCTTCAAACCGCAGTCCATACGGATGCTACTTTAGTGGTGCTGATGGGCTTGTCTAAATTGCCAGAAATTGCCGCCGAATTTATCAAAGTGGGCAAATCCCACTTACCCGTGGCCGTTATTCAAGATGGCACTTTACCTACGCAAAAAGTAGTTGTTGGGACCGCTTCGGATATCGCTGCAAAAACAAAACTGGCAGGTTTAAAAAGTCCGGCAATCCTGGTTTTTGGCGAGGTAGTTCATCATGGGCTTCTGCAAAATGTTGATCCTGAAATACTTGCACTTTTACAAGCTGCATAATTTTTTAAACAATAGACCATGACAAACGCATCGACGTTGCATCCCATAGGCCTCGAAGAAGGGCTGTTGAAAAAGTTATCGCAGGAAACCACGGTTGCGCAGCAATTTTGGTTGAGTGGTTATTTATTTGGCCTGGCAACTGCGCAGGAAACCGAAACGACTGAGCCTGCCAATAAAGTATTGACCATCTTATACGGTTCTCAGACCGGAAATAGCAAAAAAGTGGCAAGTCGAGCAGCAAAGGCCGCTGAGGCACAGGGCTGGATGGTACAATTGCATGATTTGAATAATTACCCCACACGGCAATTGCAACAGGAAAAAAACATCTTGCTGGTGGTTAGCACGCAAGGGGAAGGGGAGCCTCCGGTCTCGGCGGAGTCCTTTTATCAATGGCTGATGGGGCCACGCGCACCAAAATTAACGGAAGTATCGTTTGCCGTTTGTGCCTTGGGCGATAAAAGTTACCTGAAATATTGTCAAACCGGCCTTGACCTCGATGCGCGATTGGCAAATTTGGGTGCAAAACGCCTCGCAGATTGTGTTTGTTGCGACGTTGATTTTGAAACAGATGCAGATGAATGGTACCAACGCGTATTGGGTGTTTTAACTCAAACCAAGTCTGGGCACGCCAATACGTCTATACCGGCCATTGCCAAATCTGGTCGGGTGCAAACCGCCCCGGTTTTTGATCGGCACCATCCTTTTGAGGCTGCTGTTTTGGAGAAAATACAACTGCATGGTCGGGGAGCGGAGAAGGAAACCTGGCATTTTGAACTTTCCCTGGAAGATTCGGGCCTTCAATATGCACCGGGTGATGCTTTGGGTGTGTACGCAAGCAACAGTTATGCCTTGGTTGAATCGGTGTTAAATGCCGCTAAACTGGACGGATCAAAACCATTCGCATGGGAAGGGCGAAACCTTCCACTGGCCCAAATCCTGCAATCTGAACTGGAATTATCCGTGCTCAACCGCAGTGTTTTGCAACAATATCAGGGATTGAGCGGGCATACCGAACTGGACAATATCCTACATGATGCCGAGCAACTGAAACGCTATTTGTGGGGGCGAAACGTCAGCGACCTTTTACAGGAATTTCCCTTCAAACTATCTGAACAACAATTGATTGGAGTGCTGCGCAAATTGCCGCCCCGCCTGTATTCTATTGCATCCAGTTTGTCATTTAGTCCCGACGAGGCGCATCTTACGGTGGCGGCGGTGCGCTACCAGTTTAAGGACCAACAACGAAAAGGCGTCGCTTCCGGTTTTTTGGCCGATGAAATCAGGGTGGGCGACAAACTGCGGGTTTTTGTAGAAGAAAATACGTATTTTAAGTTGCCGGAAAACGATGACACCGATATCATCATGGTAGGACCTGGCACGGGTGTAGCGCCTTTCAGGGCTTTTGTGCAGGAACGTATAGTGCGCGGCAGTAAGGGTAAAAACTGGCTTTTTTTCGGAAATCCACACTTTGAAACCGACTTTTTATACCAAATGGAATGGCTCCAACATTTGAAAAACGGGGCATTAGACCGCTTGGATGTTGCTTTTTCGCGTGATCAAGCAGATAAGATTTACGTGCAGCACCGATTACTGGAACGCGCCCGCATGGTGTATGAACGACTTGAAAATGGGGCCTATTTCTATGTATGTGGGGATAAAAACCGCATGGCGCGTGATGTGCAGCATGCATTGCTGGAGATTATCCAAAAAGTAGGTGGAAAAAGCCCCGAATCGGCCCAGGAATACCTTCAAACGCTCAAAAAACAACGCCGTTTTTTAGAAGACGTGTACTAAAATAAAAACGCCCAATGTCAGATAAAACACGCTCAGAAGTAGAGCAAATCAAGGAAAATAGCAATTATTTGCGCGGTAGTCTGGTCCAAAGCTTGGAAAATCGCATCACAGGAGCCTTATTTCCGGATGATACAAATTTGATCAAGTTTCACGGTTCCTATCAGCAAACCGACCGCGATTTGGATCGGGAACGCAAATTTCAGAAACTGGAGCCTTTGTATTCCTTTATGATTCGGGTGCGGGTACCTGCAGGGGTGGCCACAGCGGCACAGTGGTTGCGCATGGACCAGTTGGCCGATCAATATGGCAATGGTACGATCAAACTCACTACCCGCCAGGCATTTCAGTTGCATGGTGTGGCAAAAAGACATTTAAAAGCCACCATTAAAGGCTTTAATGAAGTCCTGCTTGATAGTATTGCCGGTTGCGGCGATGTAAACCGCAATGTGATGTGCAGCCCAAATCCGGAAGAAAGTGCGGTGCATGCCGCAGTTTGGGCACTTTCGCAGGAAATCAGCCGCGCATTTACTCCCAAAACAACCGCTTATGCCGAAATTTGGCTCGATGGCAAACGGGTAGATGCTGAACCGGACGAAGAGCCCATTTACGGAAAAACGTACTTGCCGCGCAAATTCAAAATTGCGCTATCTGTGCCGCCACAAAACGATACGGATATATTTTCTAATGATATTGGTCTGATTGCTATTCAGGAAAATGGCGTGTTGCAAGGCTTTAATGTTGCCGCCGGTGGTGGACTGGGCATGACGTTTGGCATGCTCGAAACCTTTCCACGTCTGGCGGATATGCTGGGTTTTGTTCCGACAGAACAGGTTGTTGCGGTTTGCGAAGCCATTATCACCACCCAACGCGATTTTGGCAACCGGGAAAACCGAAAACTGAGCCGTTTGAAATATACGGTTGAAAAAATGGGCCTGGAGGCATTTAAATTAGAAGTTGAACGCCGGGCGGGTATTCAATTTGCACCCGCAAAACCTTACCAATTTACCCATTCGGGCGACGAATATGGCTGGAAAAGGCTTGAAAACGGCGATTTTCACCTGAGTTTATTTATAGAAGGCGGCCGCATCGCTGATTTTCCAGATTATCCGCTTAAAAAGGCCTTGGGTGCAGTAGCACAGGTACACCATGGCGATTTTCGGCTTACGGGCAACCAGAATTTAATAATCGGTAATATCAGCGCCGCAGACCGTCCCGCAATTCAGGCAATTTTGGAAGAATACGGTATTTTACAATTTACCTATGCGCAAACGGCCTTGCGTCAAAATTCCATTGCCTGTGTGGCACTGCCCACTTGTTCCCAGGCTTTTGCAGAAGCAGAACGTTATTTGCCCCAATTGATCGATCAATTGGATGTACTGATTCGGGCAAATGGCCTTGAAAAAAGCGCCATTACCATCCGAATGACAGGCTGCCCAAACGGCTGTGGACGACCGTACATGTCGGAAATTGGATTGGTGGGCAAATCACCCGGTTATTACAATTTGTACCTCGGTGGTGCCCATGATGGCACCCGCTTAAACAAATTATATCTGGAAATGCTGGATGAGGCAGGTATAGTTGCCGCATTACAGCCTATTTTTGAATCTTATAGCCGCGAAATACAGCCGGGAGAACGTTTTGGAGATTACGTATTGCGCAAAGGCATCGTTGCAGCAACCACCCATGGCACCAATTTTCACGCATAACGCAACTTTTTAATGGAGCAGCCCTTGATGGTTTTACCAGAAAAACCCAATAATTCAACCACTGGAAATCCCCTTTTTCCCATTTTTCTGAAATTAGAACAAATGGATGTGCTGCTCGTAGGTGGTGGCAATGTGGGATTGGAAAAATTGCGCGCGATGTTAAGCAATAGTCCGGCGACGTCGGTAACTGTGGTGGCTGACCGTATTTTGCCAGAACTATTTGCGTACGCCCAGGATTTTCCGCAGGTATGCATTATACAAAGGACCTTTGAATTAAATGACTTGAATGGGCGTCAATTGGTGATGATCGCAACGGATAAGCCTGAACTCAACCGCCAAATCAAGGAATGGGCCAACGCCAGGGGTATTTTTGCCAATGTAGCCGACGTGCCTGAACTATGTGATTTTTACCTGTCGTCGATTGTACAAAAGGGTGATTTGAAAATTGCGATTTCTACCAACGGGCGCTCTCCGACCATTGCAAAGCGCCTCAAGGAAACCCTGCACGAGGCCATTCCAGGTGAAATAAACGAGGTATTAGCCAAAATGCAGGCAATTCGAATGCGCTTAAAAGGGGATTTTGCTAGTAAAGTAAAAATATTAAATCACGTAACCACTACCCTTGCGGATGAAAGCAGAGATGAAGCGGATTTGCTTTCAGTATTCAAACCGGAAAAAATTGAAAAAATAAATGGCTTGAAATGGCGGCGTATTGCCACGGTTGCAATGAGCGCATTTGGCCTCTTGTTGATGGCCAATTTTTTGGCTTTATATGCGCCAATACACACTTGGGGGGCGTATTTAACGCAAGTCGATTCCAATTTATGGCTTTTTATTGGTGTTGGGTTTATTGCTCAGATGATTGATGGGTTGTTGGGCATGGGGTATGGTGTCACCACCCAGATTTTTCTCATGGGTGCGGGCATCCCGCTTCCAGCCGTAAGTTCGAGCATTCATACGGCAGAAATGTTTACCTCCGGTGCATCGGGTTATGCGCATTATAAATTTGGCAATATAAATCGGCGGTTGTTCAAGGTACTCTTGATTCCGGGTATTTTGGGCGCCATTGCGGGCGCGGCCATGTTATCTTGGTTGGGAGACGCATATTCGCCCTATATCAAACCGATTTTGGCGGTATATACCTTATTGTTAGGTATTCGGATTTTAGCAAAAGCCTTTGTGCGCGTAACTAAAAAACGGAGGGCACGCAACTTGGGATGGCTGGCGGGTGCGGGCGGTTTTCTGGACTCCTTTGGTGGGGGCGGATGGGGCCCTTTGGTGACCAGTACCCTGATTGCAAAAGGGAAAACCCCGCAGTATGTAATTGGAACGGTGAGTTTGACTGAGTTTTTTGTCACGTTTGCCAGTGCCATCACCTTTTTTAGCCTGATTGGCATTGCACACTGGATGATCATTTTTGGTTTGATCCTGGGTGGCGTGGCAGCCGCGCCCATTTCAGCTCGATTGGCCGGAAAAATACCGGTACGTTACATGATGTTTGGGGTAGGCGTGATGGTCATTTTTTGGAGTATGCGGATATTGTGGCGGGCATTTTTTTGATAATCGCGCTATGCATTCTTTTGTATCATCCATTTTAGCGGCCATGTATGACGTTCATATACTTCAAAAATGAGCCTTGCCAGTACCGTTTTAATAGATTGGCAGCCTTTTGTAGGATTAAAAGCCAATTCTATAGAACAGATGAGATCTTGTCCACGTTTGTGAAAACCGAGCGCCTGGATGCTGTTTTCATATTTATTCCAATCTTCTGAAATATCGGATGTTATAACGCGGTGCCTGAACAGAAATTGACCTAAATGTTCGTCATTAAACGAAATTTGAATCTTATCCGCCGATACCCTGGAAAAATGAAGCGGTGGAGCATTTTCTATTGACGGAACTAACTCAAATGCTTTCAATTCACCGGCCATCAATTCATAAATGGCATCGTCCATATCCTGTGCATCGCCCGATTTTTCTCGCTCGGGATGAAGGTCTAATTGCGTTTGCCAGTATTCTTTTCGTTGCGGGTCTGTTTCCTGGTCAATTAATTGTAAGACTTTTGCGCGTCTTTTATTAGGTTTCCACACAAATCGATTTAATATTTGGTAGCACTTTGCATCTGCATACATTCCTTCCAAATATAAAAACGCTGGATATAGATCATATTGCTCCACATAAGATTCGACCATCCATTGAACATTAGTACGTTCCTGCTGCGTCAACGCAAGTACTTCTTGCAGTGGATTTGTGGAATACTGGTCCATTTTACAACACTAATTTTAATAGAAGCCCTTTTTCACCAACCACATAATAGGTATTATCTGCACGGGCATAATCGTTCAACTTGTATTGATACGCCAGGTTGATTTGGCTATAAAAGAAGCCCACGGGTTGCCAACTCAAGGTTTTATCGTTTGATTTTTGCAACACTACATATCTGTTTTCCTGGCCAGGCGATCCGTCGGAGTTGGGCGTAATGTATTGGTAAGTAGCGTACGCTGTTTGTAGGTCTTCAAATTCAGGAACCTGGTCGTTGTTGAGGTAAGGATTCACGATGGTCCAAAATATCCCGGCATCATTGGATTGCTGAATACTTCCTCCACCGGTAAGGCTCAACAGGGTATCCTTTCCGAATGTCCACAAATTATAAGGGTTCGGAATGTTCGGCATGGAAAACCAGGTAGCGCCCAGATCAACCGATTTAACCCAGTTGTTGTACCCATTGTGTGCGTAAGCGCGTAATACATTGGGGTAGTATACATTCAGCAAAATTTCAGCATTGGGTACCTCCTGGTAAAAGTTGTGCACAAATGTCCAGGTTAAGCCACCATCGATGGTCCGATACGCGAAACTGGGTCCGTAACCCCACCAAGTCATGTTAGGCTGTTCCTGGGTAATAAGCAGACCATTGTTGGGGTCCGCAAAGTCCATTCCAATGTAGCCCAATGGCAAGCCCGAAGGCCAATTAGGCACTTGTACAACCGTCCAGTTGCGCCCGCCATCGCGGGTGATAATGGCCGCTGCCTGATCGGCAGATTCGCTCAAATTGAGCAAAGCATATCCAAATTGCGCATTTAAAAACTTAAACTTCCTTATTTTCCGAACCGGGCCGCCTGCCACGCTGGGCATCGGGACTGTTTGCCAGGTATTTCCGCCGTCTGCTGTCAAATAAAAGGCATCCGGCGCTGCAACAATGCCCGATTGGGGGGTAAAAAAATGAACATGTTGCAAACTACCATTTGTAGCAAGGGTATTGAGCACTTGCCATTCTCCCGCGCAGGGCTTGCAAGGGCCACCACAGTCCACTTCCGATTCTCCCTGGTTTTTATAACCGTCCGAACAGGAATAGCAGGGCTCGCAAGATCCACCGCAATCGATGCTTGTTTCATCGCCGTTCCAAACACCATCGTTGCAACGGGGTGTTTCACAATTGCTTAAAAACAATCCGGCCCATACAAAAAACAGGCCCCCTACCGTAGTGACAAATTGAGATCGTCTAATTTTGGTACTTGAAATTGGGCGGTCCATATTATTGCAAAATTAAACTAAAAGTGAGGGTTCGAACCACCCGAGGCGCATTGGGGCGGTAAATTTGAACAGATTTTGGTGTGCTGACCAAGTATTCATTTCCTGTAGGCCCTTCATACACAGGCATAAAATTGGTTGCCGCCGCAACTTGAAAAGCCAAATGACCAGAAAACCAATACCGCAATCCGGCCGATAAATAAGGCGCCTTTTGACCGATAAATATTTGCTCGCTGCGTATACTGTGATAAAATACACTCATGCCAAACCCTGCGTAACCGCCAATTCCTTGCTTGTCGGGATTGTCTTTTTTGGATTTCATTTCACCAAAAGCCACTTCTATCTGAAGCGGGGCCTGGAACAGGGTGAAGTTGCGGTCGTCTACGTAAGACTGGCCATTATAAACCCCGGTTTTATAAAACATGCTCAGGGTAATCGGCGCGCCAAGGCGCAAGGCAATTTTGGGCTTGGCCCAATAGGCGATGCGCACGGAAGGATGAAACGCAAGCGAAATGTAACTTTTAAAATCGAGGGGGGTAACCACTGCGCTGGGGGGGCGATCGGGTGCCAATTGAGCGGTAAAGGATTGTTTTTGAGGACTAATCGCAACATAACTTAAGCCCAGTCCGTACTGCATGGTTTGTGCTGAGGCGGCGGCGCTAACCAGCAGCAACAGGCAAAAAGACATAGATATTCGTAGCATCAGGAAACGGATTGTAAATCAAACTGATAACAAAGATATGGTCAGTTTGCCTGAATGTGCAAATTTTTGATGTTGGGGCGTACGTATGGCCAGATCGCGACGTATGGCCAGGTCGCGACCTGGCCCTACCGGAACGGATCCGAAAAACGCGCATCCGTACCCAATTGGGTATCCGTCATGGTTTTTAAAAAGGCTACCAAGGCTTGTTTTTCTGTTTCTGTTAAATTCAGGCGTTTAGGGTCATAACTCAAAGTAATAGGATCGTAGGACAACAAATCGCCATGCAAGCCAAACACTTCGATCACACCGGAATTATAGTGTTCTACCACCGCCTCCAGGGTTTTAAACCGCCCGTCGTGCATATAAGGTGCCGTCAATTCGATGTTGCGCAATCCGGGTACTTTGAAGATGCCATTTTCATAAAATTTGCCAGAAATCGCCCCTTTCCCTTTGTCAATATACGGTTTTTCCAAACCATTGTTGGCTTCAAAAATCTTTTGGATTGAGTTCACGGAGCCATGACAAGACACACAATGCGCTAAATAAAGTTGTTTGCCGATGTTTTCAGCCGCCGTAAAATTTTGGAAATCTATATTTATATCTGGTTGTGCCCCCCCGAGCGCCAGCGCGGCATCTAATTTACTATGATTGGCCGACATTGCGCCCATAAAATGGGTCAACGCCGTAAAAATACGATCTTCCGTAACCACCGTATCACCGGTAGCCTGCGCAAATAACCAGGAATAGTATGGTTGTGTCTGCACAATTGCTAGCACCTCGGGCATCGTAAGGCCCATTTCATGAGAATTGGTAAATGCTGCCCGACTTTGATCGGCAACCGAAAACGCGCGGCTGTCCCAAAACAAAGGCAAGGCTGCATTGCCCAGCGAATCGAGGCCCAGCATGCCAGCAAACCACTGTATATTACCCAGGGCCATGCTGTTGCGGGTGGTCATCAGGCCTGATACGCCCGTGCTCAAAGCAACCGGATCGGCAAAACCGTGGGCTTGTTCGTGGCAACTTGCACAGGAAACCGCTCCGTCTTTGGATAATTTTTTATCATAAAACAGAACCCTGCCCAGTTGTGCCAAAGCTGCATTGGGCTGTGCTGCTGGAAAGAGCCCTTTGACGTATGTGGGCAATTGGACTTTATAACTCGGTGGAATGCGCGGAACATTCAGGTATCGCTCTACCTTGTTCGAAAATTCATCGCCTGGATCGATGGTCGTTACAACGTTATTTTCTTTTCGGCAGGCCAATAGAAATGCCAATAAACAGGCAAAAAGCAAGGTAAAACGCGACATGACAGGATAGTTTTCACAAAGATGTGGAAAAGGCCTGAAATCCAAGCCGAATTTAGACGGAAGCATCAGGATGCTTGGTAAGTTTATTTATATTTGACCAAATTTACTACCCAGACCCTAAAAGGTGATCTAGATGGTGAATTTTTAAATATGAATATGAGAAAAATATATTGGATCATCCTCCTTTTGCAATGGTCAACGACAATTGGTTTTACGCAAAACAATCCGCCTTTACTGACCGTTTGCAACAGTACTTGTACGGGCAATCTGGGTGAAAACAGTTTCCCGGATGGCGATTTTGGCGCGGGACAGCCCAATGTTTTACAAATGAATCCGGGCTTGGCACCGGGCTACCAATATAAGTTTAATCCACCGCCCGACGATGGTTTTTACACCATTACCAATAATACCACCAATTGGGGCTCCTTTGCCGCAACCGCCTGGATCAATATTGCCGACAATGGTCCACAAACCAATGGGTATATGATGGTGGTAAATGCGAGTTATCAGCCGGGCTTGTTTTATCGAAAAACCGTCAATGTGTGCGAGAATACCTTATATGAGTTTTCGATTGATGTAATTAATTTGTTAGAAAGTTATTTGTCTAACCAGATTCAGCCCAATATTGCTTTTTTGATAGATGGCCAAGTCGTTTGCGAAACCGGCAATGTGCCCGCCGACCAAAAATGGCGCACCGTGCGTTTCTCCTTCACTACCGTCCCGGGCCAAACCAGTGTCGAATTGTCTTTGCGAAACAATGCGCCGGGTGGTCTTGGCAATGATTTGGCAATTGATAATATTTCGTTTCGCGCCTGCGGGCCGGAAATTGAGTTGCCGGTTGTACAGTTTTATTGTGCAGGGAAATCGTTGGTGTTGGGTGCAAACCTGCAAAACTCACCTTACACGAATACGGTGTATCAATGGCAGTTTGCTCCCAATTCGGCTCAAAACTGGACAAACCTGCCCAATGCCAATACGCCGAGTGTAGAAATTCCCATTCCTTCCGACAGTTCTTATTTTCGCTTGGTTGTGGCCAGTTCTGTGGGTAATTTGGCCTTGCCTTATTGTAGTGCCATCTCAAGCGCTTCCCAACCCATGTTGGAAAACTTATCTGATTTTGCCATAACAGGCACCGATACCATTGTTTGTAATGGGGCGCCCGGGGTTTTGTTTGCCGGTAATTTTGCACAATTTGCCTGGTCTACTGGCGAAATAACCAGTCAAATCACTGCGGCAATGCCAGGTTTGTACAGCGTTACGATCACCTCGGCGCAAGGTTGCACGGCCAGTGATGATTTGGAAGTGTTCGAAGTTACACTCTTGGCGGAAGCAGCCTGGCAGGACCCGGTGTGTACCGGAGATGCCACAGGTAGTGTAAAGGCTTTTGCGATACAGGGTGGGGTAGGGCCCATTGCATATGCGGTAGATGGCGGTGTGAAACAAACCCAGCCTGATTTTTACCAATTGACGGAAGGGCAACACACCTTGGTGGTTTCGGATTCGCTGCAATGTAAGTTTATCATTCCGTTCGAACTGCAAGATCCGCCGCCATTTGAACTGTCGCTGGGGCCCGATCAGCAAATCATGGAAGGAGATAGTTTGTTGTTAATCAGTAAGTTCAATTATATTCCCATTCAATATACCTGGCAACCTGCCGGTGGATTAAATTGTAAAAACTGTCCCACGCCTTTGGCGACCCCGTTTCGGACTACTACTTATACTTTACAAGTAGTGGATCAGTTGGGTTGTAGTGCAACAGATTCCATTTATATTGAAGTATTACCCAATTTAGATATTTATGCCCCCAATGTATTCAGACCAGATGTCTCAGAAAACGGAGCCAACAATTATTTTACCATTTTTCCGAGTAAAAGCGTAGTGCGCATTCAGCAATTGAAGGTTTATAACCGCTGGGGGGCGGAAATATTTAGCAGAAAAGACCTGGCGCCGGGCGACCGTGCTTTACTTTGGGATGGCACAGATATGGGAGCGCGGATCGCAGATTCGGGTGTTTATATCTGGACGGCCACCTTGGTGTTTTTTGACGGTCAAGTTAAAACTTATAAAGGCGATGTTACCCTGCTGCGCCAATAAATAACAATATGTTCATATAAATTTAATAGTAGAAGATTTGCAAAAAATAAAAATATTCGTCCATATATTTGACGAAACATTTTTATTACAAAACAAAACCTAACTTTCACATGAGAATTCCACTTTGGATACTCGCTTTGTTGTTTGCGGGTTACACAGTGTGGTGCGTCAATTATTGGCATTGTTACAAATGCCAATGTTGCGGTACTACCACTGCTGTTGCCGAAAATCAAACATCCGGCGTGCCCCTATTTAACTGGAGTACAGACCAGCCTGTACCGGACGCAAATTTCCCGAAATGGAAAAAAGCGTTGTTGGCAAAAGGCGGCCAGGGCGACACCCTGCTGATCACGGGTTTGTACCGTTCGAAAGAAACCAATACCACCAAATTTGAAAACCTGGGCCTGGCCCGCGCGGCTGCTTTACGGGCTTTGATGGCACCTGAAATGCCGGAAAACCGCGTGCACATTGCCGGCAAACTGGTAGATGGTGATTCATTGACCGCCTCCTCGGGACCAAAAGAATCGGCATTGTTTGACTGGTTGAAAATGGTATTGAAAAAAGAGGCAGGCGCCATTATCGAATCTGATAATGCGGTAACCTTCCTGTTTCCATTCAATTCGACCGAAAAAGACAGTGATCCTGCCGTGGATGCTTATTTGACAAAATTGGTGGAAAAACATAAAGCCTTAAACACGACGTTTTCTGTGGTGGGTCATACGGATAATGTAGGTGAAGACAAGGAAAATATTGGCTTGGGCTTGGGCCGCGCCAAAGCCATTGCCAAATTTTTGTCGAGCCATGGTATTGCCGCCAACCGGATTCAAACCGACTCAAAAGGCGAAGCAGAACCCCTTGCCGATAACAATACAGAAGACGGCCGCCACCAAAACCGGCGCGTAGTACTTACTGTAAACCGCTAACCCATCAAAATAAACAACATCATGTTTTTTGCTCATATATTTCTACAATCTACGTTTCAGCAGGATTTGCCGGTAGGCCTGGCGCTTTGCATTGTTCCTGCTATCCTGGGCTGGCTCGCGGCCTATTCTTACTATAAAGTTGGTTCTTTGCGCACGCAGGTGACCAACCTTACTACCGAAAACGGCGATTTGACCGCAAAAGTGGCCAAATTGACCGAAGAAGGTACCGACTTGCGGGTAAAACTCACCCAGGCGGATGCACAAATCGAAAACCTGAACGAACAATTGCGCAAGGCTAAAAATGATTTGATCATTTGCGAAGCCGACCGTAATGTACTGAACAGCAAATTGGCGGAAGGCCAAGGCAAACCTGCACAAGCAAAACAAGAGTCCATCACATTTGCAGGTGTAAAGTACAAATGGGATGACTTGAAAATTGTGGAAGGCGTTGGTCCTAAAATCGCAGAATTATTGAATGCTGCCGGTATTAACAGCTGGTTGGCGTTGTCAGAAACCGCGCCTGAACGTTTGCGCGAAATCCTGGATGCTGCTGGCCCCAACTACAATATCCACGAACCAGCTACCTGGCCAGAGCAGGCACGCCTGGCCAATGCAGCCGATTGGGATGCCTTGAAAACCCTACAAGCAGCCCTGGACGGCGGAAGACCTGAATAATTCATTGATCTATACAGAAAGGTTGTGGTTATAAGACTGCAACCTTTCTTTTTTTAGACAAAAATGCAGGTTGTTTTATGATCTTTATCATGTTCGCTGACCGCTTTATGCCATACCTTTGAAGCTTTCAAACCTTGATTTGTACACCCAAGTATACTTTGCAAAATGAGCAAAATTCCCGACAATTGGACTTACGAAGCATTTCACGCTTTTGCGATGCTGTATGCTGCAAATGCAGATGGTGAAATCACCGAACAAGAAGAAAGTCTGATTAAAGAGCAAATTACGCCCGAAGTTTACGCGGAAATTAAAACCATCTTTGATACCTGCGACGATGCAGATTGTTTGGATGGGATGCTGCAATACCGCGCCAAATACGTTTCAACGCCGGAAGACAAAGCACGTATCCTCAAGGATATGTCAGATGTGTTTGAGGTAAACCATCGGTATGTACAGATTGAACGCGAATTATTGCATATTTTGAATCGAATGTTGTAAGGTGCATGCCTTATAGAATCCGGTAGCCGAGGGTAAGTCCGAACGTTTTCACGTTAGATCCAGAGAATCTAAAGGAAGTTCCAGGATTCAGGCTGTTATTCTGATCGTATCTGGCTTCCAAGGTAAAACGTTTATAGGTGCCCCCAATTCCGCCGGCATAACCCGCTTGATAGGATCGAATTTTTACAGTTTGGATTACTGGGGTTTGGCCAAGGATACTTTTTACTTCGGTACTGTTGTTGGCCAATAAAAAACCGTTGCTTATTCCTACCTGGATAAAAAGTCGTTCTTTTTTTAAAATATTCCAGCGTACCATTGAATGCAAGCGAAGGTGCGTCGCTTGTAAATCCCAATCCCAGATACCATTTCTATTGCTATAGTTTACTTGCGCATCAATTTTCCGCAATCCAAGTTCATTTACAAACCATAGGCCTCCTTTTGAGTAGGGGATTGGAAGATTTAAACCTCCCGCTATCGTTGGTACCCAATTTACGGTGGAGGGATAGGTAAAAAAATAAAAACCATCAAAACCGATTAAATTTGGTGAGGCGTATTGGATACCCGCTGCTACGTAAATTTGAGGGCGAATATGCTCCGGTTTAAATAAAAAATTTGTTTCTATCTTTTTACATAATAAGTAGTCCATCAATAGTTTATGGATAGGTTTTTCGTTGTAGGATAACTTTAAAATCCGTTGTTGCAATTGGGGGCAGTCTATTGTCAGCGCGAGTAATTGTTGCCGGAAACGATTGTTCTCCATAAATTTATTGCTCGAAACACCATCTTTTACAAAGCGCTTGTAAATCAATGGACGAATACTATCTGAACCAATGAACAGATGCAGTTGGTTGTTTTGTTGGAGTTTGAAGAAACTTGTTTCTGCTTGTATAAGTACCTGTAAAAACACCGTATCTAATTGCATTCGGGGAGCAGGATCTGCATCCAAGGCAGACAATGCATAGGGGGACCGGTTAACTGGTACGATTGCACAAACATAACGCTCCTTCAAGCCATCTAACCGGGTAAATTCGATTGATTTGAGTTGGGTGCGATTGACATTTTGTACCGTGCCATCCTTTTTTTTAAATCGAAAAGATTGCGGGGTATCTCCCCATTTTGAATAAAAAACGGTTCCTGTTTCCTGGGTGCCAGATTGAAACACAAGGACAGCAGGCAGGTAGTCCTGGGCATTCAACCTTGAAATAGACCCAAATAAAAGCAGGAAAAAGAAAAAACGGATGGTAGTTTTTAGGAGCATAGAATAAAAAATATGGTTTAACGGTTTGTTTTATTGAAAAATCAGGCCTTTGATTGGCTTCTTATATGTTGGATGTGTTCCAGCGATACCTGAAAGGTTGATGCAATACGGGCATCACTCCAATCGGGCTGGTCTATTAGATTCTGAATAGCAAGATTAATTTGCTGCTCCATTTGTTCGGTTTTCGCGCGCGCTATTTCCAAATTAGCTTCTGCTTCCTCAGCACGTAACCTGTTATTATGGTTAAAATGCCGCTCGCTGAGTTCTTTTGCCAAGAAAATAGATAAGTCCGCTCTTCTGTCTGGCGACATAGAGGAGGTATCCAGTTCATGGAGCGCTTTCACAATCCAGTCTTCTTTCATAAATGTTGGAACTTCAGCACCTATTTCGAAGTGGTGGGTTTCGTTCATGGCAAAAAGTAGTTTGTCTAAATCCGTTATGCAATCTTCGGACTTTTTTTTGAATTTTCCTATTTTTTGAGACTCTCCCCAATGCCCAGCAAAACATCCAAGGTAGACTTAGCCGCCTTCACACTCCGAATTTCATCCTGTATAAAAATCAATTCTTTATTAGTCTGCTTCATACTCAAGCCCATGATCCGACCTTTGGTAGATACAAACTGGATAATTGCCTTAAATAATTCGGTTTCAAAAAACGAAGATTGCGGATCGGAGATGAAATAACAACGCAGTTTCCCGCCTTTTAAAATCAGGCGTTCAAAGCCCAGTTTTTTACACATCCAACGCATGCGTAAGGCCTCAAACAGGGCATTTACCTGCTTGGGCAACTTCCCAAAACGGTCTTCCATCCGCTTGGCATAGGCCGAAATTTCCACTTCCGTTTCCAAGGCATCCAATTCGGTGTACAAATTCAATCGCTCCTGGGTATTGCTCACATAATCATCCGGAATCAACATTTCCACATCGGTTTCAATGGTTACATCCCGCACATACGTGCCTTTGCTGGCTAATTCTTCCTTAAATAAATCCTTAAACTCGGTTTCTTTCAATTCCTGAATGGCCTCGTCTAAGATTTTTTGATACGTTTCGTAACCAATATCCGCAATGAAACCACTTTGTTCACCGCCCAACAAATTACCAGCGCCGCGAATATCCAAATCGCGCATGGAGACTTGGAAACCACTGCCCAAATCACTGAATTCCTCAATGGTCCGTAAACGCTTGCGCGCTTCCTGGGTCAATACGCTCAACGGCGCTGCCAACAAATAACAATAGGCCTTCACATTCGAGCGACCCACCCGGCCGCGCAATTGGTGCAAATCGCTCAAGCCAAACATATCAGCCCGGTTGATGATAATCGTATTTGCATTTGGAATGTCCAATCCCGTTTCGATGATGTTGGTACAAACCAGGATATCGTATTTTTTCTCAATAAATGCCACCAGCACTTTTTCCAAATGATCCGCCTCCAACTGTCCATGTGCTGCAGCTACCGATACATCCGGACACAATTGTTGGATCAATTCGGCGATTTTATTCAAATCACTCACCCGATTGTGTACAAAAAACACCTGCCCGCCCCGGTTAATTTCGGCATAAATAGCCTCCCGAATTAAATCGGTATCAAAAGTGCGGATTTCGGTATGAATGGGCTGTCGATTGGGCGGCGGGGTACGGATAACCGACAAATCCCGAGCCGCCATCAAACTAAATTGCAGGGTACGCGGAATCGGCGTTGCCGTTAAGGTAAGGGTGTCCACATTTATGGTCATGGCCCGCAGTTTTTCCTTGCTGGCTACCCCAAATTTTTGTTCCTCATCCACCACCAGTAATCCCAGGTCCTTAAACACCACATCTTTGTTTAAAATCGCATGGGTGCCAATCAAAATATCAATTTTACCCGCTTTTAATTGCTCAAAAATGGCTTTTTTCTCTTTTGCCGTCCGAAAACGGTTCACATAATCAATTGTGACCGGAAATTCCTTCAAACGCTCGCTAAAGGTTTTCCAATGTTGCAGCGCCAAAATGGTCGTCGGCACCAGCACCGCCACTTGTTTTCCATCGGTTACGGCCTTAAATGCAGCGCGAATCGCCACCTCGGTTTTACCAAAACCCACATCTCCACACACCAAGCGATCCATCGGATACGGTTTTTCCATATCAGCCTTTACATCGTTGGTCGATTTGAACTGATCCGGCGTATCTTCATAAATAAACGAGGCCTCTAATTCGTTTTGCAAATACCCATCCGGCGGAAAAGCATGCCCAGGTGCGGCACGGCGTTTGGCGTATAACTTGATGAGTTCGACCGCAATATCCTTGATTTTTTTCTTGGTGCGCGCCTTGAGTTGTTTCCAGGAATCAGAACCTAGTTTGGATAATTGCGGCGCCTCGCCTTCTTTGCCTACATACTTGGCAATTTTGTGCAGCGAGTGAATACTAACGTATAATATATCGTTGTTTTTATACACCAATCGAACGGCTTCCTGGACTTGCCCGCCAATTTCAATTTTTTGCAAACCGGAATATTTCCCGATGCCGTGGTCGATGTGGGTGACAAAATCACCCGCTTGCAACTCGCGCAACAAGCGAATGCTCATCGATTGGTCTTTTGTAAATCCCTGCCGCAGTTTGTACTGGTGGTAGCGCTGAAAGATCTGGTGGTCGGTCAGGCACACGATTTTCAGGTCGTCGTCAATAAACCCTTCCTGAATGGCTGTTTCAACCGGCAACCATTCCACATTGGCCTTCAATTCTTTAAAAATAGCGGCCAAACGCTCCAATTGTTTCACATTGTCAGAGCAAATATACGTTTCATAGCCCGAAGCATGCCATTCATGCATGGAGCGAATCAGCAACTCAAAGTTCTTGTTAAAAGAAGGTTGAGGCTTGGAATGAAATTGTATAACAGGTGTGCGACTCATGTGTTATTTCGGTTTCCAATACACGATGGGATGGTCTTCCACATCTTCCTTTACATCATTCGGGTACAAAAAAGCCCGGTCTCTGAATATTTCCCGCAATTCAGCGCTGTCCAAGGCGGTCAATTTGGAGGCAAACAATTCCGCTTTTTCGAAGCAATATTGCAAACGATCGAGTATAAACTGCACATCCTGCATCCAAAGCACAGCCCCGGGTGGTAAAATCCGAAAAAGGGACACTTTTTGGTCTTGTCGAAAGCGCGTATTCAAATTCGGCACAATGCTCACATGGGTAATCCGGCGTTGTGAAAGTTGCGTAAGTGGATCAAACGTACGTACGCTTTCCACCTCATCATCAAACAGTTCGATGCGATAAGGGTGTTCATTGCCAAAAGAGAACAAGTCGATGATGCCCCCGCGAATGCTGAACTGGCCCGGTTCGTACACAAAATCGGTGCGTGTAAAGCCATATTCGATCAGCACTTCCATCATGAAATCTACATCGAGTTTTTCACCAACGGTCACCGTAATCCGGTTTTCGTTGAGCACATGCGGCGAAACCACTTTTTCAAACAGCGCCTCCGGGTAGGTGACAACGATGCCTGATTGATCGCCTGCGGTGATTTTATGCACCGTTTCTGAACGCTGCAACACCTGAGTTGGATTCAAATCATCAAAAAATACGGGACGTTTGAAGGAATCCGGGAAAAAATAAACGGCTGGTGCATCGGGTACTTGTTCCAAAATACCGGCTAAGTCATTTTGTAAATAGGCCGCCTCTTCCTTGCTTTCGGCCACCACCAAATGCACTTTTGAAATTTCGGGACTTTTATCCCGCATGAAAGCCGCCAAGACAAAACAGCGTTGCGCACCCGATAGGCCACGCACTTCCACACGCACATCAGACTCCCCGCCTTTAAAGGCCTGTATTAATTGCGCTAAAGCCGGGTGACGGCGGTAGGCTTCCAGAAGATGTAATAAATTGCTCACAATGGCTGCAAAAGTAGACAAGGAAACGGACCTACAAGCAGAAGGTTGCGGATTTGGAGAAAAAATATGAACGTTGAGCCAATTGGGTGATAGGCTTGATGGAAAGATACAAAGTAGTGGACTGGAAACTTTTTCGAATAAAAAGTGGTTGAAAATATACCGGATAGCCGATTGCATCCGGGTTTTAAGTATACATGGCCTATGCAGTTAGCAACTTATATTCAAACGATTCAATTGCATTTAATTAAAACCCATCAATTGGTGTTAGACTGGTTTTGGGCACCAGAAGCAATGCAGTCATTCCGTCCGGCCGACCAGGGCTGGACGATTTCAGAAATTCTAGAGCACATCGCGTTGACTAGCCATTTTTTGTTGATCCTGATCGATAAAGCGGCCCATAAATCCCAGCCTTTTGATGCGCAATTATTGGAGGACTATTTACTGCAATCACCATTGAGTTTGGACAAAATTGACCAAATCGGGATTCATAAGTCGTTTGTGTGGGTCCGCCCGGAACACATGGAACC
>Ga0247834_1000637_pt1 | contig 67037 bp, 49 predicted proteins | sample LaCruzMarch2015__8_FD_187118 | JGI IMG/M metagenome (GOLD analysis project Ga0247834, IMG submission 187118) | Freshwater microbial communities from meromictic Lake La Cruz, Castile-La Mancha, Spain - LaCruzMarch2015_12m | ecosystem: Environmental > Aquatic > Freshwater > Lake | place: Spain...
GCCGCAGTGGGCGTTGTCCGTCAGGGGATCGACGCAGCGGTCGCCGCACAGCAATTGCCCGTCGGGGCAGGATTCGCCTTCGCCCTCTCCTTCGCCCTCGCCCTCGCCCTCTCCTTCGCCCTCGCCTTCACCGACGGCAGGACAGCCCGCCGAGAACGAGACAAGCAAGGCCCACAGCAGGAGCGAAACGGAACCAACGCGAATCGACAGGGACACAGCACACCTCGGGAAGACCCGGGGGTGCTGCCATATGGTGGGTTGAAGTGCGATAGCTCCCTACAGGCAGGCCGCCACCGGCCGACAGACCGCCGCACGGGCCGGCGGCGTTGTCAGCCCGGTGGGACGCCGTCCGCGGCGCGAGGCGGCGCAGGCGTTGGGGGTGTTGCGGGCGGCGCATCGGGCTTCTGGGCGCCACCCAGCAGGCTCCAGCCCATCACGGCGCCAAACACGGCCGCCACCGGCGGATTGCAGAGGATGAAGCAGGAGCCCTCCGCCGACGCGGTGACCTGACCGAGGGCCACCAGGCCGACGGCGCCGACGGCTGCGGCACCAATCTGCCGCAGCCAGGGCCACGCAACCTTCATGGCGAGGGCGCTCACTTGGAGAACAGCCCGCGCAGGAAGCCGCCGCCGCTGCTGGCGCCGCCGCCGGCAGCCTTGGCCTTGGCCGCGTCCTCACGGCAGCTGCAGCGCTTGTCGTGGGGCACATCGCGCAGGACCTGCTCGATGTGGGCGCCGCAACCGGCGTAGGTGGGACGGCTGCACTTGGAACAGGTGACTCGTTGGCACATGGGAACCTCCATTTGGGTGAACCGGGCAGGACATCAATGAAGAGCCAGCGGGGGCCCAAAAGGGTGCAAGCCGGGGTGTGCGGGAAGATCTGCCGCAGGGGGCCGCATCCGGCTGCGACGGGGGGCCGGCCTTCCCGGGCTGCCCCTCGATCCCCGGGTTGCCCACCGTGGCCGACACCCCCATGGTCCCCCCATGGTCGAGCGCAGCGTCCTGGGTCAGGTGGAGGTCATTTGTGGCCCGATGTTCTCGGGCAAGACCGAGGAGCTCATCAAGCGGCTTCGTCGGGCGCAGATCGCGCGCCAGCGGGTGGTGGTCTTCAAGCCCAAGATCGACGACCGCTACGATGAAAACGCCGTCGTCAGCCACTCGTCCATGCGCATCGAGTCCATCCCCGTCGAGGGCTCCGCCGACATCGAGCGCTGGCTCAAGAAAGCCGACCGGGCCCCGGCGGTGGTCGGCATCGACGAAGCCCAATTCTTCGACGACGGCATCGTGGCCCTGGTGGAGCGATTGGCGGACCGCGGCGTCCGCGTCGTCGTCGCTGGCCTGGATCAGGACTATATGGGCCGCCCCTTTGGCGTGATGCCCACGTTTCTGTGTCTCGCCGAGAGCGTCACCAAGCAACTGTCGGTCTGCATGGTGTGCGGGGCGGCGGCGTCGAAATCCCAGCGGGTCCACAAAGACGCCCATCGGGCCGGCAAGGGCGGCGACGACGTCATCCTGGTGGGGGCCGGCGAGGCCTACGAGGCCCGCTGCCGTCGCTGCTACGTGCTCGGCACCGACGTCCCGTCGACCTGATGACCTGACGACCGACGACAGCGACCGACGACCGACGACAGAGGCACCATGAGCCGCAAACGAGAGCAGCAGCGGGACAACAAGCGCACCCTGGCCCGCCAGATGGGGGTCAGCGGCCGCGAGGTGCCCCAGGAGCTCATCGACAACGAGCGGGTCACCGAGCCCACCATTGCCGTGCGCGCCACCCTCGAACACCGGGCTTCGACGGGGCTGTTGTCGCGGCTGCTGCACCGACCCGCGCCAAGCGAGCGCCTCGACGTGCACGTCTGCCTGTGGTGTTGCGGCAGCAAACAGGTGCGCCTGGTCCGCTCCCTGTCCGGCCACGCCATGCTCACCGAACCGGGTCCGGTCACCCTGTACGGGGTCGTCGCCAGCGACCACGGCTTCGACGTCGTTTCCTACCGGCGGCCCGGGTTCTTTGTGGTGACGTCCCTCATCACGGTGGGCCGCAGCCCCCTCGACGTCGACATCGACCGCCAGGCTTTGCATGCCGCCGATCGGGTGACCGTCGCCGGCGAGCCTGGCCCCCGCAGCCTGTTGACGATGGCCGACGCCACGACGGCCACACCGGTGACAGTCGCCGGGCTGTCGACGTCGGCGCCCCAGGCGATGCTGGTGGCGCGCGCTGCGGCCGACCGCGTCAAGGAGACCGTGTCGTTGCCGGTGTCGTCCGTTGATGGCCAGCTCCGGCTGGTGGTGGCCATCGACCTGCGCCTGTAGCCGGGTGCTGACGTAGACGGTCAGCGTTGATGTTCAACGTCGAGCGGGGCGCGGACGGCCATCGGCCTGCAGCGGGGCCCACGCCAGGGCGCTCTTGTCTTTTTGCAGGAGCAGGGGGCTGGCCACGTCGAGGTCGGGGCGCAGGTTGGCGCACGGCACCCGGGGATGGGCGTGATGCTCGAGGTGGTAGACGAGGCTGAGCACCACGGGCGACCCCGTCCACGCGAAGCGGCTGGCGATGCCAAGGACCCAGCGGGGCGCCCGATGGGGCACGTGGGAGGCCCAGGCATTCATGGTGAGCTGCAGCACCCACCACACGGCGAGGGCCAGCAACAGCGGCGGCCAGCCCGCCATGATGACGACGACGGTGACCGCGACGTTGATGAGGTTTTCGGCGACCACCCAGGGCCGCACCTTGTCGGGCACCGCCTGCAACGACACCGCCCGCATGTGAAACGACGACGTCGGCGCCACCAGGGCCGCCCACCACAGGGACGTCAGGGCCCCTTTGCCCTCGAGGTCGTCGGGCTCCAGGGGACGGGCGTGGTGACGCAGGTGCAGTTGGCGCTGTCCGTGGCCCGACATCATCAGCACGACGCTGGTGGCACAGAGGATCAGATCATTCTCGATGGGTCGCAGGCCGAGGGCGCCGTGGGCGGCGTCGTGAAAAAACGCGAACGTCGAGAAGAACACCAGGGCGGCAGCGACGGCGATGGCCATGACGCCGGCCAGGGTGACGAGATCAGTCCCCCGAACGACGTCGACGATGTCACCGACGGCAGCCGTGCTGGCCAGGCCCGCGACGTCGACGGCGTTCACGAGCTGGTGCAGGGCAGGCCCCGACACCACCATCGCCGCGACCAACGCCGCCAGCCACATGGTGCAGCGCAGCACATGCATCACGAAGTGGCGCGTGGGGCTCATGAGACGCTCTAGCATGGCGCCGGCAGTCCCTCACCCCGGCCTGCGGCGTCATCCCGCTGGGGGCGTCATCGGGCTGGCAGAGACCATTGCAGCGACGTCGTCCACGGCGAGCCGGTGCCAGCGCAGCTCCCCTGCCAGGCGCCGCCACCGGTGAGGGACCCCGTGAGGGGACCCGTGCAGTCGCTGGCGCCGTCGGCGTCGTCCCAATCGGAGTCCCAACCACGGACCTGCCCGTGCCACTCGCTGTGGACCATCAGCTGTGCTGAGACAGTGCCGTCGTCGTTGATGCGGCCGTCACACGATGTCGAGTGGACCGTCGCCCGGCCGCGGAAGGACCAGCCGTTGCCCGAGGCCGAGCCCGTGCTGCCCTCCAGGGCACAGTGGAGGGTGCCGTCTGGATGGACCTCGATGGTGAGGGGCCCTTCCCAGGGCGCGATGCGACCGGGGAAGCCCGTCCAGCGCGCCCGGTGGATGGTTGGTTCCTTGCCGATGCCGACGCCGACACCGAAGGTGCCGACGACGACGACGCCGACGACGCCGACGACGCCGACGATGGCCAGGGCGGTCAGGACCCGGGTGCCGATGGCCCGGGCGGTGTCGACGGGGCGCAGGAAGCCATGCATGTCCACGAGTCTGGTCTGGACCTGCAGCGGCTGTCGAACGGTCCCGGACGCGGTGGCGGGGTCGGGTGGGGCCAGGTGGTCGAGGTGGTTCGGGTGGGGTGGGTCGAGGTCGGTCGAGGTCGGTCGAGGTGGTGGGGGGTGCGCTGAGGTGGGGGACTGCCCCACCCACTGGCGTCACTGCCCTGGGCGGCGGAAGCAGGGCTAGGCTCCGGCATGCTTTCACCCACCCTGCTGCTGCTGGCAGCCCTCGCCAGCGCTGACGCCCCGGTGCCATCCGACCCACCAACGACGTCAACGGCACCGACAGCGGCCCCGACGACAGCACCGACAGCACCGACGACAGCGCCGGCGGGTCCCGTTGACGTCGTCAGCAGCCGGGCCCGGGTGTTGGTCCTCGACCTGCAGGGGGTCGGGGCCGATCCCAAGCTCGTGCGCCTCACCACGGGCGTCGTCGCCGGCATCGTCTCGGAAAGCCCCGCCATCGACGTCGCCACCAGCGCCGACGTGCGGGCCATGATGAACCTCGAGGCCGAAAAACAAACCGCTGGCTGCGACGCCGCCGGCTGCTTCGCCGACCTCGCCGGCGCCCTCGGGGCCCGCTACGTGGTCCATGGCGATGTGGGGCAGTTGGGCGCGTCCCTCATCGTCAACCTCGCCATCTTTGATTCCCAAAAGGGCGAGAGCGTCGCCCGCCAGACCATCGAGGTGCCGTCGACAGACCTGCTGCGGCGGCGCCTGCGACCGGCCTTGGTGGAATTGCTGCGGCCCATCGGGGCCCTGCCCGAAGAAGCCAAACCGGTGAACCCCCTCGTCATCGTCGGCGGCATCGCTGGCGGCGTCGGCGGCCTGGCCCTGCTCGGTGGTGGCGCCGTCGCCGTCATCGGCGAACTGGCCGCTGGCAACGGCGAGCTCCCCCTCGGCGAGAAGACCGGCGCCGTCACCGCCGGCCGCGGCGGCGCCATCGTCGGCGGCGTCGGCCTGCTCATCGGTGCCGTCGGCGCCGGCCTCCTCACCTACGCCTTGCTGCAGGACGAGCCATGAACCGCACCATCACCCACCTCGCCCGCATCGCGCGCGTTGCCCTTGTCAGCACCCTCGGCCTGCCCCTGGCGGCCCTGCCCGGCTGCCGCCTGGTGTCGGGGGAAGTCGCCTGCGTCGCCGACGTCGACTGCGACCCCGGCGCCGGCCTGTTGTGCGTCGACGGGACCTGCGTCGATCCCTGCCGCGATCCGGCCGCCGACGGTTGCGACGAAGACAACGACGGCACCCTCAACGAGGACGATACGGGGCCCAAAGACCCCTGCATTCCCGACCAGAACGTGGCCGCCTGCTCCGTGGGCGACGAAGACGGCGACGGCGTCAACAACACCGCCGACCCCTTCCCCGGCGATCCCTGCCGCCCCGACGCTGAGGTGCTCGCTTGCTTCGACGGCGACGAAGACGGCGACGGCGTCCGCAATGGCCAGGACCCGGCTCCCGAGGAGCCCTGTACCCCCAACGTCGACGTGCTGGCGTGCGACGACGGCGACGAAGACGACGACGGCGTCACCAACGGCCTTGATGCCGACGCCATCGAACCTTGTGTGCCAAACCCGGACACCGCCGCCTGCGCCAGCGGCGACCTCGACGGCGACGGCACCACCAACGCCGACGATGCCGACGCCCTCGACCCCTGCGTCCCCACCGTGCAGGTCCTCGCCTGCCCCCGCGGCGATGGCGACAACGACGGCATCGAGAATGGCCAAGACCCCGTCGACGACGACGCCTGCATCCCGGTGGTGAATGTGGCCGCCTGCGCCATTGGTGACGTCGACACCGATGGCGTGCTCAACGGCAACGACGAAGCACCGCTGGATGCCTGCCTGCCCAACGTCGACACCGTGGCCTGCGCCACGGGGGACTTCGACGCCGACGGCACCGCCAACGGTGACGACGAGCAACCCACCAACCCCTGCGCCCCCCAGGAGAGTGCGGTGGCGTGCCCCATCGGCGACAACGACGAAGACGGCACCGTCAACGGCATCGACACCGACGCCGTCGACCCCTGCGTGCCGTCAACGTTGCCCTTTGTCTGCACCACGGGCAACGCCGACGGTGACGCCTTCGCCAATGGCGCAGAGACTGTCGACAGCGCCCTCGACCCCTGTGCCCCCGATGCCGACGACCCCGCCTGTCCCACCGGCGACCGCGACGAAGACGACGTCGTCAATGCCGCCGACAGCGATCCCCTCGAACCCTGCGTTCCCGGCGAAGCCGCCTTTGCCTGCCAGACCGGCGACCCAGACAACGACCTGGTGCCCAACGGCAGCGAAGAAGAAGGCGACCACCTCGACGCCTGCCGCCCCGACAACCAGGCCCTCGCCTGTGCCACCGGCGACACCGACAACGACGGCACCGCCAACATCGTCGACCGCAACGCCAGCGATCCCTGCGACCCGAGCGACCTCGTGGTGGCCTGTCCCACCGGCGACAGCGATGGCGACGGCGCCGCCAACGCCATCGATAGCGATCCGCTCGACGCCTGTGTCCCCGACGCTGTTGCCCTCACCTGCGGTACCGCCGACACCGACGGCGACGCCTTCACCAACCAGGTCGAGCGCGCCGGCTTCTCTGACCCATCAAACCCTTGCGATCCAAACCCCAACGCCCTGGTCTGCGACGGCGGCGACACCGACCGCGACGGCGTCACCAATGGCAATGAACGCAGCGCGGGCACGGACCCCGCCAATCCCTGCGACCCGGATCCCGAGGCCCTGGCTTGCCCGTCGGGCGACAACGACGCCGACGGCACCCTGAACGGCGCCGACCCCGACAGCACCAACCCCTGCCTGCCAAACCCCAACGTGCTGGCTTGCCCCACGGGAGACTTCGATCGCGACGGCTTCGCCAACGCCATCGAGGTCACCGCCGGTTCCGACCCCGCAGACCCTTGTGACCCCGATCCCAATTCCGTCGCCTGCGACAACGACATCGACGACGACGGCATCGACAACAGCGCCGAACTTCTGCTCGGCACCGCCTTCGACAACCCCGACAGCGATGGCGACGGCCTGTGCGATGGCCGCATCGAGGTCACGGGAATCTGCATTGCCGGCGAGGACGCCCAGGGCGGGCTCAACACCGACGGCGACGCCAACATCGACGCCCTCGACACTGACGACGACAACGACACCGTCAGCACCGCCCAGGAACTCCTCGACTTCGGCGCTGCCCTGCCAGACCCCGACAACGACGGTCTGCCCGCCTGGCGGGACACCGATGCTGACGGCGACGCCACCCTCGACCGCGACGAGTTCGGCTTCGTCGACGACAACTTCAACGGCGTCATCCCCTATCGCGACCCCACCGAGCCCACCGACATCGGCACCGGCGTCGACGGCAACCTGACCGTCACCGGCACCACCATCCTCAACGGGTGCAGCGCCCGCGCCACAGGCTTTTCGGGGACCCGCATCGATCTCGCGACCAACAGCTGCACGGACCTCGTGGTGGGCGTCGAGGTTGCCGTCTTCTTCGTCGAGGGCGGTGTCGCCGGACGCCTCGTGACCCGCACCGTCGTGGCCAACGACGGGCGACGGATGACCGTCAACCTCGCCATGCCCGCCGACAGCAACGGCACAGCCGTGGTGACCCGCATCCCCCAGTTCAACAACGTCACCATCCAGGGGGCGGGCGTTGTCACCGCGCCGCCCTTTGACGCCGCCAAGAGGACCGGCGGCCTGCTGATGTTCCGGGTCAGTGGGACCCTCGCCCAGGGCGGGACCATCACCATGCAGGGAGGCGGCGGGGCCTTCGGCAGCGGGGCCTCGGCCCAGGCTCCCCAGGCCGGCGGTGCCATCGGCAACTCCGGCGGCGGGGCCCTGTGCGTCCAGCTGGCCTTTGGCGGCGTCCCCGGCAATGCCCAGGGTGGCGGCACCGGGGGACCGGGCGGCGGCGCTGGCGTGGGCGCCACCGGCGGCTTCTCGGTGGCGGGCGTGTCGTCGACAGCGAGCAACACCACCTGTCGGGGTGGTTCGGGCGGTCAAGGAGGCAACGCCGGTGGTGACGGGGCACCCATCGCCGGTGGCGTCGGCATCCCCAGAAACGCCGGCAGCGGCACGCTGTTCTTCGGCAGCGGCGGCAGCGGCGGTGCCGCGGGTCGCACGGGTGGCGGCGCCGGCGGTGGTGCTGGTGGCGGCGGCGGCGCTGGCAGCGGGTTTTCGTCGGGAGCGCCTGGCCAGGCGCCGGTGACAACCCCAAACACCGGCCGCGGTGGCAACGGCGGCAACGGCGGCAACGGCGGTGGCGTCATCGTCATTCATGCCCGCACGGTCACGGGCACCGGCACCATCGTGGCCGACGGCACCACCGGCAGCATCGGGGCCCCGGGGACGGCGGGGCAGACCGGCGGCCGCGGCGGCGCGGGCGGCGGCGGCAACGTCGTCACGGGCACGGGTGGCTCCGGCGGCGGCGGCGGCTCTGGCGGCGGCGGCGGCAGCGGCGGCAACGGCGGCGAGGGCGGCTCCATCGAGCTGCGCAGCCGCGGGGCCCTGTCGGCCCTCACCATCCGCGCCGTCGGCGGCACCGGCCAAGGCGGTCAAGGCGGCGGCGCCCCCGGCAACGGCGGCGGTGCCGGCAGCGGCGGACGGACGGGCAATGTGGGGCAGCCAGGCTTCGGCGGTCCCCCGGGGAGCAACGGCGTCGCCGGGGCTGCCGGCCGGGTGCGGCTGCGAGGGTCCGTGGGCAGCGCCCTGCCAAACACGGCGCCAACGGCAACCCGCCTGCTGCCATGACGATGTCGACCTGACGACGACATCGTCGTCGACGAGGCGGGGTCAGCCAGCCGGGTCCAGGGGGGGCGGCGGCGGCGACGTCGCTGGCGTCTCGGTGAGCGGCGCCGGGGGCCGGACGGGCGGCGACGGCGACGGCGACGACGACGACGACGGCGACGACGGCGACGACGGCGACGACGGCGACGACGGCGACGGCGACGACGACGACGACGGCGACGGCGACGGCGACGGCGACGACGACGGCAGCCGGGTCATCTGTCGGCGTCCACACAGCGCGGCGATTTCCTCCAACGTCAACACATGGTGGTCGTCGTCTTCCACAGTGAAACGTCGTCGGGCCGGCAGCCAGCCCACCACCTCGGTCTCGAAGTCCACCAGACGTCCACAGGGCACATCGCGCAGAATGTCCGTGCGGGCGAGGAGCCTCGCCTGGCGCTCGTGGTCATCGAAAGGCACGAAGGCGTAGGCCCAGCAGGCGCCGCCATAGAACATCGCCGTGACGATGCAGGCCACCGCCGTCGCCGTCATGGAATGGGTGTCTTCCGCCGCGTAGTTGAGCAACGTGACCCTCCGGTGGCGCGGCACCTTCGTTCGGGCAGCGTCGTCGACGGTGTCCCTGGCAGCATCCCTCGCAGCGTCTTCGGCAGTGTCTTCAGCAGCATCTTCAGCAGCGACCAGCAGCACCGCCGTCGTTCGGGTCTGCACAAAGGCGCACCCCGAAGACAGCACCACGGCAGGCAAGACAACGGCGGCCGCGAGGACTGCGACGGGAACAGGGAAGCGCATCGTCTCGGTGTCGCAGATGGCCGTCCGGGATTCCAACCAGAAGGGGATCACCGGCCGCTCCGCCGGAGCCACATCCAGGCCGACGGACGACCGCGCGATCGGTCGGCAGCGCAGGCCGTCGACGACGACAACCCACATCCACCGACATCAACCGACATCCACCAGAAGCCCGATGCGGGCGGGCCCCACGGTGCTACGGTCGCCCGGTCATGAAGATCCCCTCCCCTCGTTGCTTGCGTCCGTTGCCGTCTGTGGTCGCAGCGGCTGTCGTCGGCAGCCTGGTCGGCTGCTCACAGCCGGGGTCAAAGGCCCCACCGGAAGGCCCTGCCGACACCCCGCCGGTGTTTGAGGTGCCGGGCATCCCCGAGTCCTGTGGGGTGCTTGAAGCAGCGGCGGTGCCCGTGCTGCCCCGCTCTTCCAACGACGAGATTCGCCAGCTCTACACCGACCTCGTGGGCGAGCCCATCGACGCCGATCTCTTTGCCCGCTGGACGCCCCTGGCCCAGGTCCGCGGCTTCGACACGATGACCGAGAGCCGCATCGACGCCCAGACCCTTGAAGAGCAGCTGCGCACCACCGAAGCCGTCGCCAGCCTCCTCGTGCGCTCCACCACCGTCATGGCCCAATGCCCGGTGGCGACGGAACAGCCCCCCCTGTGTGCGGTCCACGGCAGCTACGACGCCACTGCCCAGTTCTCGGGCGTGCAGGGTCAGGACTGTTGGTCCTACCTCGACAGCGCCGGCAGGCCCCTGAGCTTCGACGCTGGCCGGCAGATGTGGACATCCGCCAGTGATCCCGGGCTGTTCCTGTGGAACACGGGCCTGCACCCGGGCATCGGCATCGACGTCGTCCGCCGCTGGACGGCGCCCCAAAATGGCGCCGTGGTCCTGCGCGGCAGCATCGCCGACGCCGACGGCGGTGGCGGCGACGGCATCATCGCCGACATCCGCGCGACCTCTGGCACCGTGTTTCGCGCCGTCATCGTCAACGGCGGCGCCGCTGAAGCCTTCGACATCCCCCTCGAGGTGCGCCGCGGCGACACCATCGACGTCGTCATTCAACGGGGCGCCAGCAACGCCTACGACTCCACCGCCCTCACGGCGGCCTTCGCGTTTTCGCCTGGCCCAGCCACTGCCGGCTTGTCGTGGGACAACTGCGGCACCGGCGTCGTGCAACGCCTGGCCAGCCGGGCCTGGCGGCGCCCCCTGCGCCCCGAAGAACTCGCCGACCTGAAGACGGTGTTTGACGAAACGTCGTCGTCGGCGGCGGCGGCCGGGTTGGTTGGCACCTTCACCGAGGGCTTGCAGGCCGCGGTGCAGGCGGCGCTGTTGTCGCCCAACGTGCAGTACAAGCCCGAGTTTGTGCCCGGCGGGTTCAGCGAGGCCGAAGCCGGCTTCCGACGGGCCTCCCGACTGGCCCTCTACTTCCGCAGCTCGTTTCCCGACGACGCCTTGTGGGCCCTGGCGAGTTCCGGTGCCTTGACCAACGACGTCGACGACCGGGTGATTCGCGCCGAGGCCGAGCGGCTGTTGGCCAGCGACGGCGACCGCTTCGTCGACAACTTCGCCGGCCAATGGCTCGCCTTCCGCGCCCCCATCGGGGCCAGCGATACGCCCCTGCAGACGTCGATGCGGGCCGAGGCCCACGATGTGTTTGCCACCATCCTCGGCGAGGACCTGCCCCCCAAACGGCTCATCGCGCCCGGCTTCACCGTCGTCGATGGTCCGTTGGCCGCCCACTATGGGCTGCAGACTGGCAGCGACGGCGACGCGCCCGTCCGGGTGGCCACCAGCGAGCGTGGGGGCTTGTTCACCCAGGGCCACTTCCTGACGTCGGCAGCGACGGGGTCGGACTTCAAGCGCGTCATCCACCGCGGCGTCTACGCCCTCAACCGGACCCTGTGCAGCTCGGTGCCCATGCTCGACCCGGCCACCCGCGAAGAGATCGCCGCCTCCGTCGACCAGATCGACCCCGCCACGCCCCTTGGCGAGCGAATGGAGATCCACCGCAACACCTCTGACCGCTGCCTGGCCTGTCACGCCCAGATGGATCCCCTCGGCCTCGCCCTGGAGCGTTTCGACGAGACGGGCCGCTATCGCGAGACCTATCCCGACGGCAGCGCCATCAGCAACGGCTTCGACTTCAACGGCGTCTCCGTCAAAGACCCCGGCGAACTGGCGGCCTTCGTCGGCGACTCCAGCGAATTTCAACACTGCGTCGCCGAGAAGCTCTTCACCTTCGGCCTGCACCGCGCACCCCGCAGCGAAGAGTTCTGCGTGGTGGACGCCCTCGCCGGCGCCGCCGACGGCCAGTCCCCATCCCTCCACGACATCGCCATCGATGCCTTTGTGATGTCCCTGCATCTGACGGAGCAGCGATGAGCTTGCACGCCAACCGCCGCACGGTCCTTCGCTGGATGGGCGTGCAGCTCGCCCTGCCCGTGCTGTCCTCCATCATGCCGTCGACGGCCCGCGCCCAGGCCGCCAGCCGCAGCCGCTTCATCGGCGTGTTTTTTCCAAACGGCGCCCTCATGCCCGGCGGCGCCGACGGCAACTGGAATTTCGGCGAAGCGTTGGCGCCGCTGGTGTCGGCGGGTCTGCAGAACAACACGATGATCATCCGCGGCCTGCACAACGGCATCGGCGGCATCGACCCCCATTGGCAAAACACGGCGTCGTTTTTGTCGTGCCGACGGATTCTGTTGGGCGACGCCGCCGTGGCCCGCTGCGGCAAATCCCTCGACCAGCTCGTCGCCGAGCAGCGGCCGGGCGCCCTGCGTTCTCTCGAGGTGGGGGCGCCCTATTACCATGTGCATCCCCTGACGGATCACCCGGGCTATTCGAACGATTACCTCAATCGCATCTCGTGGCAGACCGACGACAGCTTCCGCTCCCCCATCGCCGACCCCCGGCAGATGTTCGACAAGATCTTCGGCGTCACCAGCGGCAGCGCCGGCCAGATTCGCCATCTGCACGATCGCAAAAAGAGCATCCTCGATTTCCTGCACAAGGACGCGACGCGGCTGTCTTCGCGCATGCCCCAGGAATACCGCCCGGTCATGTCGACGTATCTGGACACTGTCCGCGAGATCGAGCTGCAACTCGACAACGATGGCACGGGCACCTGCACGTCGCCGACCGAGGCCCCCGCCGACAACTTCGCCGACTTCCAGGCCCGCTACATCCAGCGCTACCAGCTCATGCACCGGATGGTGGCCATCGCCATGCAGTGTGGCTCGGTGAATGCGTCGACGTTGATGTACGGCCCGAGCTCGTCAGACCTCCACTGCGCCGAGGCCCTCGGCAACGGCACCGGTCACCACGGCTGCGCCCACAACCGCAATGACGCGGGCCTGGTGAGCCGCCTTCGGGGCATGAACCAGGTCCACACCGGGCTGCTGGCCGACCTGCTCACCCAACTGCGCTCGTTGAACCTGCTCGACTCCACCCTCGTCATGTATGGCTCGGACATGTCCGACGGCGACCTGCACACCACCGAGAACCTGCCGATGCTGTTGTGCGGCGGCGGCGCCGACCTGCGCTTCGGTCAAGCCGTTGGCGACCGCGCCACCAGGCGCCCCCTGGCGGACCTCCACGTCGACATCATGGGCCTCCTCGGCGTCACGCCACCGGGTCCCTGGGGCGAGGGCGAGATCGCGGCCACAGGCCAGCCCCTGCCCATCCGGACCTGAGGCTACGGCGCCGTGGACGCGACGTCGACGACGATGGCCGGTGATGCCGACAAACCGCTGATGCCGTTGCCCTCGAAGGCGATCCGGTAGCGACCGGTCGTCAGCGCGTAGCCGTCGCCGATGTTCACCGCGTCGGAGACGATGGTCTCGCCGGCCTTCAGGGTGCGGTAGTCCGACGACGACGGCGGGGCCCGCTTGGCCATCATGCCGCGGTAGTCGACGGCGACGCCGGCGTCGCTCTGAACGACAAAGAGGTTGTTCCGCAGGCCCTCAAAGAGCGTGTGGTAGGTGCAAAAGGTCACGGGCTTCGTCGTCGGGTTGTGGACCTGCATCTGCAGGGGCACCGGGGCGCCCGCCACCACACTCAACGTCGACGGCAACAAGGTGACCTGCAAGGCGGCGGCCTCGGCGATGGACTTCGTGTCGGACTTCGTGTCGGACTTCATCGTGGACTCCTCGGGGAAGGTGGGCCTGGTCTGCCCACCGACCGGACTGCTGCAGCCAGCCGCCGTGCCGGCCAGGACAATGACGACGTGATTGAAACGAAACATCATGGGGCCAACCGATATCGGACGGTCGCCTCGACGTGGTCGCTGCGCACGATGCCGTGGGCGGCGCCGAAGCCAGAGGTGTTGGTCGGCTCGGCGAAGAAGGTCATGATGTCGTCGGACGACAAGACATTCGCCGCGTTGGCAGACACGGTCCCCAGCAGGCTGGCTGGCGCGGTGGCAGGGGCCGTGTTGCTCGCCAGCAGCGAGAGACGTCCATCGCGGAGCGCGGAAATCCTCGCGCCATTGATGGCCGAGCCTGCCGGCGACGCGGTGCCACCCACCACCCAGCGAACGGCCACATCGCGGAGCGTTCCGCCAGTGAGCAGGGAGCTGCGGAAATCCACATGAAAGGCCTGCGCGGGGCGGTCCACACCACCACCGCGGACGCGCCACGTCTCAAACGGACTCACGCCGCCCACGAGGATGGACTCACCACGGGCTTGATTGAACACCATCTGGTGCCCCGAGCGAGGCGCGGGGCGACCATCGCCTGATGGACTCGCGATCGTGACCACCCGGCGCCAACTGGCGACCGTGCCGTTGCTGGTGAGTTCCCACAGGTCATGGCACCCCGCGGGGCGCGGCTGGATGTCACATGGCGTGTTGTCGAGGTCAGCCTGCCCGAAGTAGATGAAGCGACGTCGCTGCTCGTCGTAGGTCAGCGTCGCGTCGATGCGACGGGTGGGACGGCTCAGGCTGGTTGGATCGACCGCAGGCAGGATGCGAGCCCAGCTGGTCCCATTCCACTCGTAGATGTTGTCGTCGGCGACGTCGCCACCAAACAGCACGGTGCGGCTGCGGGTGCGGTCGTAGGCCATCGCCGCGCGACCACGGGCGGGAGGCTGGGTCCCGCCGCAGACATCGCCGACCGGGACGTTGTCGCAGCGTTGGGACCAGACGCCCGTGGTTGTGGTCGTGGTGTCCCACTCCCAGGTCTCGGCGGACGGCGTGCCGTTGAGGGCCGTGAAGCCACCAAACAGCACCGTCCGATCCCGCGTGCTGTCGTAGGCCATCGAGTGCAGATGCCGTTTGGAGGGCCTGGTCGCCGGCAGCAGCTGCGTCCACACCGCCGGCGTCACCGTCGTGTTCAAGATGTAGGTGCCATCGCAGATGCCGCTGGTCGCGCCGCCATCGCAGGCGACACCCTGGGCCCCGCGCCCGCCGAACATGATCGTGCGTCCCTGGCCTTCGTCGAAGGTCATGCGAGCGTTGGCACGCGCTGATGGCACGGTGCCGCTCTGCGTGCGCAGGGGCCAAGCGGCACCGTCCCACAGGCGCAGTTCGCTCAGCAGCGCGAAGTTCTGCAGACCACCATGCATCACGATGGCGCCACGACTCCGCTCAAAAGCGACCGCGGCGTTGCTCCGGTTGCCTGGCAAGGCGGCCACGTCCTCCGTCGGGCCCAGCTTCCGCCACGACGACGGCGTTCCACGCCACATGCCGTCACAGTCGCCAAAGCACCCCTGGCCGCCAAACAGCCACCAGGCGTCGCGGTTGATGTCGTAGACGAAGCCGAAGTCGGTGCGGCCCGTGGGGTTGCTGTCGAGTTCAGGATCGGCCGGCGGGCTGGGGCTCCAGTCGCTGCCATCGAAGAACACCTGCGCCGTGATGAGGGTCTGGTTGACGTCGTCGCCGCCAAACATCACGAGCCCCCCCAGGAAGGGGTCGTGCACCATCTGGGCATGGGCACGCCGTTGATTGCCCGCTGAGGTCGCGAGCTTGCGCCAGCCTCCCTCCCACACCCAGGTGTCGTTGAACGTCCCGACGTCGCTGCGGCCGCCGTAGACGACGGTGGCGCCGAAGTCAGCGTCAAAGGCCATCGCTGGACCGGTGCGCGGCTCTGGTCCGCCGACGCTGGCGCTGCCGGCCAACGCGAACCATTCGTCGCCGGACCACAGCCACAGGTCGCTGAGGCAGGCGCCGTCGTCTTCGCAGGTGGCCTGGGCCACGGTGTCATCGGAACCACCAAACAGCAGGATGCCGGCCTCCGCATCATCCCAGCCCATGGCGAACCGGAAGCGGGGCCGGGGAGCCGTGAGGCCGTCGTTGTCCGCCAGAAACGCCAGACGCCAACTCACGCCGTTCCACACCCAGGTCTCGCCGTCCTGGGTGAACAGGACGTTTTCCCGCGTGTTCTTGTCAAAGGCGAAGCGGAAGTCCCCCGACGCAGGCGGGTTGCCGTCGGCCTCGGGATCCAGCGGCGTCACCGTCGACCAGCGAAAGCCATCCCACCGAAACATCGTCGAGCCCTCGGGCAGCCACACGACGTCATGGTCGGGGTCGTAGACCATCGAGACCTGGCTGGTCGGCGGTCGCGGTGACGTGACGGCTTCGAAGGCCAAGGTGCCCTCGGTGCTGAGTGACGACGCGTCCAGGGTGCCGAGCGCGGCGATGCCGTTTGGCTCAAAGGCATCGAGCTGAACCCGCCCGGAGGTTGACTGGTGCCGAATCTCGAACGTGTGCGGATTCGGAAACGTGTTGCCGACCTCCTTGAGACCCATGGAGGCCGTCCAGGCGACGTTGCGGACCTTGGTGGCCTGCACCGCACCACCCGCGATGGCGTCACTCGAGTTGCCAGCGCTGTCGACGACCGCGACGAAGACGTCGGGGCGATCGGCCCCGTTGAGCGTGAGGGTGTATGAGCCGTTGGCGGCGGCCACCGTGCGACCGAGTTCGACCGCCGAACCGGCGGCACTGTCACGGTAGCCAATGACCGTCGCCGCCCCCTCAACGGCGCCGGCGGCGCCGGTGACCCGAAAAATTGTCGCGCCAGCCGTGTTGCCCCACGGCGCCCGTTCCAACACCGTGACGTCGTCAACATTGACTGACGGCACGCTCGGTCGCACGGTGTCGATGACGAGGCCCGGAGCGCCCAACGACAGGGTCGTGGTGAGCCGGTTGCCCACGGCATCGGTGGCCGTCAGCTGAAGCGTCTGGGCCCCCTGGCTGTGGGGCAGCGCCGCATTGAGCGTGTGCTGGAATTGGAACGACGGGTTGCTGTCGGTCAGCACCGCAAATGCCAGCGGACTGGTCCCGGTGGTGGTGAGCACAGGCGTGCCGACCGGCTCGCTCAACGACAAGCCCACGCGGATGCTGGCGCTGTTGCCGGCAGCGCCAGGGCTCGTGAGGGGGTTGCCCGAGCCGGGAAGAATCACCAACGACAGGGGACCCACGATTGCAGGCGGGGTGAAGTCGAACTCCAGGGTCTGGCTCTTGGTCACACTGTTGCCGGCCGCATCGGTGGCGGTGGCGGTGACCGACACTGCACTTGGTTCGGACCCCGTTGCCGTGTAGGTACAGGTGCGCACAGCCCCGCTGCCGGAGCATGGCACCTCGGTGGCACCGGCCCGTACCACCAGCGTGGGGAGCGCTGGTGTATCGGCGATGGTGACCACCAGATCCGTGGAGGTGAACCCGGCGTTCAGGCTGAGGCGGGGTGTGGCCCCCACGCTGAGGCTCAGGATCTCTGGCACCGACACATCGATGTCGAAGCCAACGCCGCTGACGGTGGCGGTGTTGCCAGCCCGATCGGTGAGCGTTGTCTGCACCGTGCGGGGACCGCTGCTCTCGGTGCCTGTGACCACGTAGCGGTAGGAAAACTGCGTGCTCGGCACAAACGAAAAAGGCGTGGGCGAGGCGCCACCGACAGACAACGTGGGTGCTGTGCCTCCGAGCAGGGGTTCGCTGGTGGCGATGGCGTAGGTGATGATGTCTGGCGCGTTGGCGGGCGATGGCGACACATTGCTGGCCGTCAGTGAGGGCGGCGTGAAATCGAACTCGACCGCGCCGGTGGCCAGGGCCACGTTGCCGGCGGCATCGGTGGCCTGAACGACGACGCTCTTGGTGCCTGCGCTGTCGCCCCCAAGCACCGTACGGCTGCACGTGAAATTCAAGCCGACGTTGCTGCAGGCCGTGGCCTGCCCTGCGATGGTGACGCTCAGGCCAGGGCCAACGGCCTCGGACAGCGTGAAGCTCGCGCTGACAACGTTGAACCCTGCCTGGCGGATCGCGAAGGCGGGCGTCACGTTCAACGACGAGATGATGGGGGTGACAGAGTCGATCGCAAAGCCTTGCATCGCCGGTGCCGCCACGGTGGTGCTGTTGCCGGCGAGGTCGGTGAGCACCGCCGACACGGTGCGGGCACCCTGCGCCTCGAGACCGGTGACGGTGTAGGCGTAGACGAAGGCCGTGCCGTCTTGAAAGGCAAAGGGGATCGCCTGGGGACCGACCGTCAAAACCGGTGGTGAAGCCAGGGCTTCGTCGACGGTCAGGGCATAGGTGATCACGCTGCCAGCCCGGGAGGTCTGGGGTGTCACGCTGCTGTTCACGACGCCGGGAACGCTGAAATCCAGGTCGACGTTCGCGCCGGCGACGCCGACGTTGCCAGCGCCGTCGGCGACGCTGACCGTGATGCCCGCCAGACCCTCGCGCAAGACAGCGTCGTCGATGGTCAGGCGAAACGTCAGATTGGCGGCGGGCAGACTCGTCAACAGGACCATCGGTGTCCCGTCGACGGTGGCGGTGGCGGTCGCGGCGTTCTCGGTGACGGCGACGGTCACCGTCAGCGCCTGCCCGTCGCGCAACACCGGCGACGACAGCGCCACGGCGGTCACGCTGGGAGCCTGGGAATCGACGGCAAATGTGCGCGTGGCGCTCGGTGCGATGACGGCGGCGTTGCCGGCCTGGTCGGCCATGGTGAAACCGTCGAAGGTCCAATTGCCCTGGGGAGTATTGGCGCCGATCGGCAGCGTGAAGGCATAGCTGATGGCCCCCGGCGTCACCGACCCTGGGCTCAGCACGACGCTGTTGACGCCGTTGCGCGCCACCAACGATGGAGGACCGGCCAGGGTTTCCGTGGCGGTGACCACCACGCGCACCGTGTCACCGTTTCTCGCAAACAGCGGCGCGATATCAAAGCCGGCCAGCTGCGGTGGCGCGCTGTCGACCTCGATCACGGCGGGATTGTCCCCGCCAGGGTTGCCAGCCTCGTCCTCCATGACGACGGTGATCGTGTAGAAGGGACTGCTCCCCGTCAGGGGGCCGGTGCCCTCGAAGAGCCAGGTCTGCTGGGCGTCGGGGCCGCTGACCCTGGTCATGGTGTTGATGATGGCTGCGCCGGACCCGGAGACGTCGCCGTTGGCGAACGTGACGAGCGGATCGCCCCGCAGCCCCTCACTGGTGCGGAACGACAACGTGAAGCGCTCGGCGGGAGCGATGCGGGTGCTGGACAGCACCGGCGCGAGCAACGTCGGTGGCACCCCGTCGACCGTCAGGGTGCGCTGGGCGACCCCGCTGACGTTGCCCCCGAGGTCAGCCGCCTGGAAGGACACCGTGAAGGCCCCCTGCAAGCCAGGCGGCACCGACAGCGACGTGGTTGCCGACAAGCCCGACACCACGGGCGTCGCGAAGCCGAGCCCGGCATCCACAAACACCAACGATGACGGCTCCAGCACCTCGGCGGCCTGCGCCGACAGCGTGATGACCTGGCCACCGCGAGCGACGTCATCAGGCGTCACGCCGATGCTCAACACCGGCGCTGTGAAGTCATAGGTGACCGATGGTCCGGTGTCGAAGGCGGGGTTGTTGGCGGTATCGATGACCGAGACCGTCACGCCACGAACACCTTCGACATCGGCGCTGTTGGTGCCGCGTTCGCAGACAAACGCCACCGCCGGCGGCAGTCCGGTGCTGCTGCAGGGCACGTCGTCGGTGCCGACACGCACCGCGACGTCGGCGACTTCGTCGAGGGTGAATGCCACCGTGACAAGGTCCAGACCCGGCACCAACGAGGCCACGGGTGGCGATGACGTCGGTCGAACCACGAACGTGGGCGCTCGCTGATCGATGACCAGCACCCCGCCGTTCAGGTCGAAGGGAGCCGCGGCGTTGCCGGCCTCATCGACCAGCGTGGTCACGCGCACCCGATAGACACCATCGATATCGGCGGCGCCGACTTCGCGCCGAAACGACACGTCTCGGCCGGCATTGCCGTCGAGCGTCATGCCAAGACTCGGGCCACCAGCCTCGGGGATGAGTTCCACGGCAGCTTCGACCACTGTCTCGCTGGTCCGAAATGACAGGAGGGCAACCTGCCCGCCACGCACGATGGGCCGTGGCACCACGGCGTCGCCCTCAATGCCAGGGGCGGTGAAGTCGAAGCGCAGTGCCCCGGGCAACGACCGGGTGGCGCGATTGCCGGCGGCTTCAACGACGACCACCTCGACGGTGGCGTCGCCCTCGACGTCGACCGCGGCATCGGCCGGCAAGGTGAAGCGCCGAACCAGTGGGTCTTGGCCAGCGGGGTCCAACTCAAAGCGCCGGCCCCCCAGCACGGTGGCGCTGGAGCCGCCGTCCTCGATGACCTCGCTGACGCGCACGCTCAACACCGCGACATCGGCCGCGCCGACGACAGCTGGCGCGAGGCTGATGTCGCTGAGGATGGGTGCGCTGAAGTCGAAGGTGACGCTCCCAAGGTCGGCGGCGCGCGTGACGTTGCCCGCTCGGTCAACCAGGTCGACGCGGACGTCGTGGACACCTTCGCCTTCGTCACCAACGGCGACGTAGCTCAGATGAAATATGGTGCCTCCCTCGACGCCGATGAGGCCCAGGGTGCGTACGCCGCTGTCGACCACGAGGGTGACCACGGGATCTGCCAGCAGGCTTTCGTCGGTCTCGAAGTCGACAAGGATGGTCTCGCCGATGCCAGCCTGATCCGGGCCAACGCTGGCGGCGACGATGCCGGGGGCGACGGTGTCGTCGGACCGAGCCGGCACGCACAACGCCAACGCCTCACGACAGACAAAATCGGGAGGGCAGTCGTCGCTGCTGGCACACGCGATGCGCGCCTCCGCCGGAATGGGCACCTGCAGGCAGCCGACGACTCCAACGACGAGGAACGGCACGCTGGCGAACGCCAGCAGGGCAGTGGTCTTCATTCGGCACCTCGAACGTTGTCCCAATCGGTGAACAAGAACACCACGCCAGCGCCAGCCGCAGTGGCAACGGCGACCCCGTAGGAGACAGCGAGCCCGATGAAGCTCGCCTGGACGGTCTCTATCTCCCGCGTCAGGTCTTTGCCGTTGGTCGGGGTGCCAGTGACGCTGCCTTCAGCTTTGTCGACGGCGCTGGCGTAGGTCACTGCATTCCAGGCGGTGAAGCCACCGCCGGTCAGCAAGGCGACGCCACTGACGGCGGCCACTGAAGCGAAGACCCAGGGCTGCAGGGGTGGCGGATGGATGCGCGCGGCGATCTCCGGGGGCACGCCCCGGGTGGCACCGACCTTGAGAGGGACATCGGGCAGCAGCTCTTTGATGGCGGGCCCGATAAGCACCAGCACATCGGCAGGATCGACGCTGTCGACACGATTGGCGTACTGGCCGCGAGTGGTGGCGGTGCGCTGGTCGATGAGCTTGAGGCCCAGCGAGATGGTGTCGCCCACGACGGCGACGTTGCCGATCATGACTTGATCGACGCCGAGGGCCTCGGCGATCTCGGCGAGGCAGGAGCTGTCGGTGCAGCCGACCATCTGCTTTTGGGCCTCCAGATCGAGCATGGCCTTGATTTCGTCCATGCCCACGACGGTCACCCGGTCGAGCTTGCGGACCTCCTTGACGACGCTGTCGGTCAACACGTTGACGACGCGCTCGTCGATGCCGCCGCCGTCCAGTCGATAGACCGCGATGCGCAGCGGGGGTCTCTTGCCGTCGACAGCGACAGGCACGGGTGGCGACTCCACGGGAGTGGCCGGGGCCTGGCCAAGCAGACAGAGGCTGAACAACAACGACGACATGCATCCATCGACAAACCGGGTTGGCCGACGCCAATGATGACCGATTTTGTGCCGATGGGGAGTCCGGAATCGTGCGCGAGCGCACACACTCGCCGACCCGAGGCCCCAGACGCTGACCCGGTGCCGCGCGGTACCCGCTACGACAGCACGGCCTTGTTGGTCTTTTTCAACTGGTCGCGGGTACAGGCAGCCCCGCTCTTGTCGGTGCGCAAGCGGATGAAGACCGGCTGGAAGAGCTTGTCGTCGTCGGTCGCGTACAGATACTCGACCTCGCAGACGGGCTCTTCACCGTCGGCCAACAACGCATCGAGCTGTTGGCGGCTGCTGTTGGTGGTGCCAGCGAAGACCTTGCCCACCGGGTGGCGGGTGACGCTGCCGCCAGGACCTGGCTGCACGACGACCATGGTGTAGGCGTTGCCGGCGTTTTCGGTGATGACGACGTCGCAGCGCTTCAGCAGCTTGTGTTTGCGCTGGCTGCCTCCCGAGGCTGGTCGACCACCGCGATAGGGCGCCCCCCGCTGCTTGAACACGATGCCCTCGGCCCCCTGCTGCACCAGGCGCTCATAGAGGGCGCGCTTCTGCTGCGTCGTCGTCGCCAGCGGCAGGACCTGGATGTCCCCCGACAGCCCCGGTGAGAGCTCCTCGTCGAGCAACGTCCAGCGGTCATGGGCACCGCGGTCGGTGACGTCGGTGTCTCCCAGCCGCAGCACGTCAAACAACCAATAGCTGCCGCCGATGACTTCGCCGTCGACGATGGTGCCCGTGGGCAGGCTGTCGAGGCCGGCGACCAGAGCGGCGTTGACCTGGTCGCTCTCTTGCCCCTCGCGGTTGAGGGGCAGCACCCCCTTGTGCTGCACGACGCACACGATGCGGATGCCATCGAGCTTCTGCTGGGCGACCCAATCGTCGTCGTTCAGCCAGCTGTCGACGCTGTCGTCGTCGATGGGATTGAGCAGTTGGGCCCTGGGCCCAACCACCGGTCGCTTCACGCCGCCCGCCTTGCTGCCCGAGCCCTCGCCCTCGGGAGGCGCCACCGCCGCCGGCGCCACCTCGGCGCTGATGGCCTGGTAGCCCTTGGTGGTCTTTTCGCGCAGCAGCCGGTCGAAGGTCGACAACGCCGCCGCCCGCGCCACCCGCACAGCCTTGTTGCCCGTGCTCAAGCTGCTGCCCCGACGACCCCAGGCCACCTGCACGCTGCAGCTGCCGTCATCGTGGACCACCAGGGTGGCTACGTAGAGTTTGTCGGAGCTGCCTTCTTGAAAGAACAGCTCGGTGTGCTTTTCGACGACGTCAGCCATGGCCCGTGATCGCAGAATCCGGGCCTTCACCGCAAGTCACCGACGGGGAGACCTCCACGAGCCGCGCTTCGATCTCCGCGATCCTGTCGAGCGCCAACGGCGAAAAGAGGATCTTCAGTCCCTCTTTGCCCGCCGCTTCTGGAGCTCGGCGTCGAACTCGTCGATGCCGACGCCTTCGCCTCGCGCAATCTGCGCGCGGCTCACAGCGACGTCTTCGACTATCTGCCTCGTCGTCGTCACGTAGCCGCGCAACGCCTCGGCAGTGAGTGCCTCAAGGGGACGTCCCAAGGTCTCGGCGAGCTTCTTGAGGTCGAGCAACAGCCCTTCCTCGACAGAGATTGTAACCATGGGACGATTCTAGCGGACCGCTACCGTCGCGGCCACCCGCCCGCAGCAGGAGCCCCGAACTCAGAACACTTGCTTGCGGCGTGACGACGGCAAGATGCCCAGCACCTCGCGGTATTTGGCCACCGTGCGGCGGGCGATGTCGATGTTCTTCTCGCTGAGCATCTTGACGATGGCGGCGTCGCTCAGGGGCTTCTTGGCGTTCTCGGCGGAGACGATGCGCTTGATTTCGTCTTTGACCGCTTCGCTGGCGATGTTGTCGCCGTCACCGGTGTTGATGGACGAGTTGAAGAAGTACTTGAGCTCGTACACGCCGCGGGGGGTGTGCATGTACTTGCGGGTGGTGACGCGGCTGACCGTCGACTCGTGCATCTCGATGTCGTCGGCGACGGTCTTCAAGATGAGGGGCTTCAAGGGGCCCGTGCTGTCGAACCAGTCGCGCTGGTACTTCAGGATGCTCTCGCACACGCGGTAGATGGTGCGCTGGCGCTGGTGGATGCTCTTGATGAGCCACGTCGCCGTGCGCATCTTTTCTTTGATGTAGGTGCGGGACGGATCGGCGGTGACCCGCACGCCGGCGTCGCGTTGGGCCTGCTGGGCGGCCTGGGCCTCGCGCATTTTGTCGAGGTAGAAGCGCGACATCTTGAGCTTGGGCAGGCCGTCTTCGTTGAGGCTGACCACCCACTCGTCGCCGACGTGGAGCAGGTAGACGTCGGGCGTGATGTACTGGCTGTCGGGGTTTTCGCCCTGGGCGATGAAGTTGCGCGACGGGCGGGGCTCGAGCTGCTCGAGGATCTTCATGGCCTCGCCGACGTCTTCCATCGGCACCTTGCAGGCCTTGGCGATGCCCGCGAAGTTGTGGCGCTCGGCGTCCTTCAGGTGGTGGTCGACGAGCTGCCAGACAAGGCACTCGTTGTCGTAGCCCCACACCTCGAGCTGGACGAGGAGGCACTCCCGCAGGTCCCGCGACAGGCAACCCACGGGGTCGAAGCGCATGATGCGGCGACGGACGGCGTCGACCCATTCGACGGCGACCTCGAGGTCGTCGGCGACCAGTTGCAGGGGATCGATCTTGGCGGCGGCGGCGGTGGCCCGGCTGATGGCCCGGCTGGCGCGGGTGGCGTCGTCGACGTCGCTGTCATCGTCGTCGTCGGCGTCGGCGCGGCGGCGGGCGGGGACGGCGGCGCCGGCTTCATCGTGCAGGTCGAGGTCGGCGGCGATGTCGCCGAGGGCATCGAGGTCGGCGTTGTCGATGTCGTCGGCGATGTCGCTGCCGACGACGTCGTCGAGGACGGCGGGGACCGTGGCGGCGTCGGGGGCTTTGGGTGGCGGGGCCTGCACCGGTGCGCAGTCCAGGAAGCCTTCATCACTCATCTCACCCAGCAGGCGGACGGCAATCTCCCGCTGCAGGGAGCTCATGTCGCTCATGCGGATTTGCCAGAGGAGGTGCTCCTCGAGGGTCTCGCTGCGGGTGAGGGTTTGGTCGATGCCGGGCAGGTCGTCGAAGCCTTCGCCGCCGGTACCCGCTGATGGGGGCAGGTAGCTGTAGCTGTCGGCGTAGGCCTCCCAGTCGATCTGGGGTTCGGCCTGGGCCGGGGTCGTGATCTCTGGCGGACGCTCGGCCACCTGCAGGGCGGGCATCTCGGGCTCACGGGATTCGTTGGGCACCCGATCGTCGAAGAGCTCTTCGAGGACCGGGTTTTCCACCAGCTCCTGGGCCACGGCGTCTTTGAGCTCCAGATGGTTCAAGGTGAGGAGCTTGATCGCCATCTTCAGCTGCGGCGTCATCACCACGCCGAGCTGCAGTTTGGGAACGAGCTTGAGCTCCATCGTCTGTCTCCGGCTTCGTCGTGAGCGCGAAGCGTGGCGAGTCTACGCCCGATGGGGTTGGCATGAAAAGCGCAGACACCTGGTGTAGGCTCAGGTAGGTGTTCGACCTACGATTTGCTGGTCGTCAGCGGGGCTCCCTGGCCGTGGGCGGCGCCGCCAGGGCCGCCCGAACGGTGGCTGTGGACAGCGGCGGCAGCGGCAGCGGGGCCGGACGGGCCGCGGGAAAACACAGCTGATGGTCCACCCGGCGCAGGGCCCGCAGACCCAGCCGGCGCTCCCGCAGGACCCGCTGCACATCGGCCGCCGCGGTCCAGGCCGCCAGGCTTTTTTGATCGGGGACGAAGCGTTGGAGGGCGGCGGCCACCACTTCCGGGGTCTCGGCCGTCGCGATCTGCAGGGAGGCCCCCCGCCCCACCAGCCGCACAGCGGCGGGCCCGGCCACCGCCACCTTGGCCTTCAACAGCGCGGCGTCCACCGCCAGGGCCAGCACCTCGCCCTCCCCCTCAAAGACCCCGGGCCCAAAGGCCAGGGGCAGCCAGACGCTGCCTGACGCTGCCTGGACCGACGACGCCGGCAACGGCGGCAATGGCGGCAACGAGCGCGGGCTCCCCTCGGCAGCCAGCAGGGCGGGCAGCAGGGGCCAGGTTGCCGCCGTCGCCGGCAGCCCCACCGCCCTTCGAGGCCCGCAGGGGCCCGCCACCGACCGGGGGCCGCCACCGGGCACCACCGCCACCGCCCACGGCAGGCCCTCGACGACGTCGACGATGGCGCCGCTGGCCGCCGACGATGACGGTGCAGCAGGCAACGGTGGCAGTGGGATGACGGTGCGGGTCCCCGTCAGCAGGGAGCGGGCCACACGAGCGACGTCGTCGGGGCTGACGACGGCGGCGGCCTGCACCTCCGCGAAGGGGGCCTCGCCAGCGACGAGGTCGCGGGCCCCCCGGGCCGCCACCCGGGCCACGTCGTCGAGGGGCGACAGCAAGCGGCGTTGCTCGGCAACGACGGCGGCGGCCACGACTTCCAGCGGCGGCGGCACCGACGCGACGGCCTCCAACATCGTCAGGCCGGCAAGGCCGTCCCCGGCCAGCGCCAGGCCCATGGCGTCCCCCTGGAGCACCACCCGCCCGCCCAACAACGTCGACAACACCCGCAGGGCCACCCGATCAAGGGCCAGCGCTGGCCGCGGCACCAGCACTGCGGCGGCGGTCGTCGTCGTCGTCGGCTTTGGTGGCGTCGTCATCATCGTCGCCGTCGTCGTCTTCGCCGTCGGTGGCGCCATCGGGGGCGCCATCGGGGGCGCCATCGGGGGCGCTGTCGGTGCTGTGGTTGGTGCCGTGGTGGTCGTTGGGGTGTTGCTCACCTTGGCCAGGGGCGCCGACAGCAGACTGGCAGCCCGCTTGATGACGTCGTCGGGCCGCCCGGGACCAACCACCCCGAGGGAGACCTGGGCCGGGGTCAGGGCCGCCAGGGCCGACAAGGCTGCCGCGACGTCGGGTGGCGTGGCCGACGAGGTCGGCTGGACCGGCGCGACCACCGGCACAACGACCGGTACGAGGACGTCGTCGCTGTCGCCATCGAGGCCGGCGTCGAGGCCGGCGTCGAGGCCGGCGTCGAAGGTCGCCGGGGTGGGCCAGGCGGGGACAACGGCGGGCACCTTGGCGCGCAGGGCCTTGAGCACGGCGTCGGCGGCGCGAACGGGCCCGTCGGGGTTGGTGGCCAGGGCCACCATGACGAACGCGATGTGGCCCTCGCCGACGTCGACCTCCACCCGACCGCTGCTGCCGAGGGACCGGGCGGCCACGTCTGCCAGCAGGGGCACGGCGGCCCGGACCTGCACCCCGGGGCCCGGCTGCAAGCGCAGCACGGCCACCGCTGGCGACGACGACGACGACGCCACCGACGACGATGACGATGACGACATCACCCGGACCCCGTTTTTGGCGGTGCCCGTCCGCAGCCGTTCCTGGAAGGCGATGACGGCCCGGGTCAGCAGGGGCACGGGGGCCTCCGGTGGTGTCGGCACCGTCGCGGTCGATGTCGCGGTCGACGTCGCTGTCGATGTCGCTGTCGACGTCGCTGTTGATGGTGATGGCGCCGACGCTGGCGGCGGTGCTGTTGGCGGTGGCTTGGACCGGCTGGGCGACGACGTCATCGTCCACGACGTCAATGCTGCCAGCAGAGCTGCTCGAACCACGCGCCGGGAAACCATGGAGGGGACCCTACAACCGAAAGCGGCCAGGCGCGTCAGCGGGCGGTGCTGGCCGAGCCGACGGCGCCCGCCCGCAGGGCGTCGTCGACGGCCTGGTCGAAGTCGGCCACGGAGAACGGCTTTTGCAGCAGGCGCTCACCGCCAAGCCCGTCGTCGTGCTCGTGGTAGCCAGAGACGACCAGCACCGGCACCGGGCGCAGGGCGCGGATGGCCCCCAGCAGGGCCAGCCCCCCCATCCGCGGCATGACGACATCGGTGATGACGAGATCGACGTCGTGGTGGGCGCGAAACAGGGCCAGGGCTTCGACGCCGTCGACGGCGGCCAACACCCGGTGCCCGTGGCGAACAAGGATGCCGATGATGGTGCGCCGGACCAGGGGATCGTCTTCGGCAATGAGGATGGTGCGGGGGGACACCGGGACACGGACCTCGCTGGCGGTCGACTGCGGCTGCACCGTGAACGGGCGCTCCCCGTCGACGACGACGCTCGGCAACCAGTTCTGGAAGGTGGTCCCCGACCCCGGCGTGGAGTGCACACGCAGGGCGCCACCCGCCTGGCCGATGATGCCGGCGGCGGTGGGCAGGCCGAGACCCGTGCCCCGGCCGGCGCTCTTGGTCGTGAAGAAGGGCTCGAAAATGTACGGCAGCGCCTCGGGATCAATGCCTTCGCCGGTGTCTGTCACGTCGATGGCCACCCAGCGGCCCGCGGCGGGGACGCCCAGGGTGCGGGCGTCGTCGTCGTCGAGGGTGCGTTGCCCCCACGTGATCTGCAGTGACCGGGCCGACGTCGACGGTGCCCCGAGCAGGGCGTCCTTGGCGTTCAACACGAGGTTCAGCAGCACCTGATCAAAGTGACCGGGGTCGATGCGCACCTGGGCCGCCGGGCCGGCCAGGACCTCAAAATGGATCGACGCCGGCAGGGCCGGGCGGGCCAGGCGCTGAAAGCCAGTGATGGCGGCGCCGACGTCGACGACTTCCGCACGGCCCATGGGACGGCGGGCCACGGCCAGCAGTTGGTGGGTGAGGTCGGCGGCGCGGTCGGCGGCGGCGACGATGGTGCTGGCGGTCTCCTGGATTTCCGCGCCCACGGTGCTGTGGCTGATGAAGTCGGCCTCGGCGCGAATCACCGTCAGGAGGTTGTTGAAGTCGTGGGCGACGCCCCCCGCCAGGCGGCCGAGGGCCTCTTGTTTCTGGGCTTCGACGAGGATGGCCCGCAGGCGATCCTTCTCCTCGAGCTCCCGGGCGGCGTCGGCCCAGGCCCCTTCGAGGGCCCGCCCGCGTTCGGCCACCCGGGCCTCCAGGGTGCGGTTGGCGACGTCGAGTTGCCGCGCCGTAGACGCCAGCATGAGGCCGGTGGCGTTGGTGACGATGAGCAGACCGTCGAGGATCACCAGGCCGACCCCGCCATGTCCGGCGAGGGGGCCAAAGCCGGCGACGGTGCCCCACGACGCCAGCACGTGGATGAGCAGGGTGTGGATGGCGATGGCCCGGGGATCGAGCCGGGTGGCCGACCACATCACGGCGGGCAGGATCAGCCACACGACGGGCAACGTCGTGCCGCCCAGCAGCCCGAAGGGGCGGTTGAAGACGGCCTCGCCGACAGCGACGGTGAGGGTGAGGGTCAGCAGCCACTCGGCCTTGCGGTGGACGAGCAGGGGACCGCCGCAGACCACGGGCCCGATGACCAGCATGCCGACGACGTCGCCAATCCACCACGTCGACCAGAACGTCAGACGGTCGACGGCGGCGCCGCCAATGCCGACGGTGGCCGTGAGGCCGGCGGTGGCGGCCACGGTGGCGGCGACGGCGCAGGCCCCCATGAAGCCCACCAGATAGCGCGGGCTCTGCAGCAGCCGGCGGCCCTCGACGCGGTCGATGAGGGTGGCGGCCAGGACAATCTCGATGGTGGAGCCCAGGGCGATGAGGCCAGCGCCGAGGATCGCGACGCCATCGCCGCTGTGGTTGGGGAACATCACGACGTTCATCACGAAGGCGCCCAGCAGCACGCCGGGCCAGAGCCGTCGGCCCCACAGCAGCAGCGAGGCCAGGGCGATGCCCGACGGTGGCCACAGGGCGGTGACGTTGCCGGGATCACTGGCCACCAGCAGGCCCAGCCAGCCGGCGACACCGTAGGCCACCGCGAGGGCCACCACGGCCACGGCCCCAGCACCCCGTGACCAGCCCGGGTGGGCGTTGGTGCTGTCGGTGCGGTCGGTGCCGACGGTGCCGTCGGCGGGGCCGGGGTTCATGGGGCCGTGGATACCATGGGCACACCGTTCAGCGCGTCAGTGCCATCCAGCACGCCGGAGGCACGCCGATCAGGCCACCGATCAGGCCGCCGATCTGGCCGCCGATCTGGCGCCCGATTCGGCACGCCAATCAGCCCCCCAATCAGCACGTCGGCGGGCACAGGTGAAAAACTGGCGAGGGCTCACATTGGCCCCCTACGGTGCCTGTGTGGCACGCCTTCGTGAAAAAACTTCCCCGGTAGACGCTGGTCGCATCGCCGCCTCACGACGAGGCCGACGAGATCCGTCTGCGGAACGCGCTCCCCGCTCTGCCCCCGCTGATCGTGGGGCCAAGGATCGTGGGGGCGGCAAGAAGGCCAAGACCAGCGGCCGTGGCAAGAAGGGTGCGGCCTCGAGCCCCCTGCAAAAAGCCCTGAAGCTCATCATGCTCGTGCTGCTGATGGCGGCCCTCGGCTTTGGCACGGTGCTCATCCTCGACGTCGGCATGACCCTGGTGGGAGGCCTCAAGCTCGGCTCCCTCACCTTCAGCGAGCTCGTCGACAAAGTGTCGGACCGCGTGTTTGACCACGACGTGCCCGAAGCGAAGAAGAAGCCGGTGGCGCCGGTGCCAAAGCCCAGGGGCCAGGCCCAGGTGCGCAGCAGCAGCGGCGCGTCCGTGGAGGCCACCCCGACGGCGCGGGCGCCCCTGGAAGCCCCGTCCCCCGACACGTACGCCAGGGACGCCGTCGTGCGCCCCGACCCCGAGGTCAAGGCCGCCCGGGAGCGGCTGGACCAGCTGCTGAAGGGCCTGTGAGCGCAGCCGCCAGCGCCGTGGCCCTCGCCTGGTTCCTCGTGGGAGGCCCTCCCACATCGCCCACATCGCCCACTGCTGCGCACCCTTCCCCACCCACACCCACCGTGGTCGCGCCAGCAGCGACGCCGTCACAGCCCTTGGTGTCGGGGCAATTCCGCAACGCCCGGGGCAGCGTGTTGTCCCTGCAGACGGGTCCCGGCGGCACCTTGTCTGGCACCTTCCGCTCGGCGGTGGGCAACGTGCCGGGCACCACCCGCTTCCCGGTGGTGGGCGTGGTCAACGGCGACGTCACGGGCTTCGTCGTCGACTTCGGCAAGGCCGGCAGCGTCGGCAGCTGGTCGGGCCAACTGCGCGGCGATGAGCTGGTCTGTCTGTGGCACCTCTCCCGCGAGGTCCCAGACGCCGACGAAGCCATGGGGCTGTGGAGTTCGGTGCTGACGGGCAGCGACGTGTTTGTGCGCTGCCCGGCCTGCGAGCCCTGATCGGTCAGGCGGTGTTGCCCGTGCTGCCCGTGCTGCCCGTGCCGCCCGTGCTGCCCCGGGGGAGCTCGACGACGAAGCGGGCGCCGCGGGGGCTGGCCCCTTCGACGCGGACGTCGCCGCCCATGATGGCCAGCAGGTGTTTGACGATCGACAGGCCGAGGCCGGTGCCGCCCATCTCACGGGAGCGGCCGGCGTCGACGCGGTAGAAGCGCTCGAAGACGCGGTCGCGGTGCTCGGGGGGAATGCCCGGGCCGTTGTCTTCGACCTCGATGATGACGCGGTCGCCCTCGTTGCGGGCCCGGATGGTGATCTGGCCGACCTCGGGGGTGTACTTGGCGGCGTTGTCGAGGAGGTTCGACAGGACCTGCTCGAGGCCGCTGTCGTCGGCGAGGACGGCGACGTCGGCGGGGACGTCCACCACGATGCGGTGCTGGCGGGCGTCGAGGACCGGCTGCAGGCTGTCGACGATGCCCTTGACCATGTCGGCGACGTTCACCGAGCGCATGGTGATGGCGTGACGACCGGACTCGATCCGGGCGAGGTCGAGGAGGTCTGAGACCAGGCGCGACAGGCGCTCGGCATTTCTGTGCAGGGCGGCCGCGAAGCGGGCGGCGCGGGCCTTGTCGTCGAGGCCGCCGTCGATGAGGGCCTCGGCGCTGGCGCGGATGACAGACACCGGCGTGCGCAGCTCGTGGGAGACGTTGGCGACGAAGTCCCGGCGCACGTTCTCCAGGCGACGCACGTCGGTGACGTCTTCGAGGAGCAGCACGGCCCCGTCTTTGACGGCGGCGCGGGAGGCATGGACCAACACCCGGCGCATGGGGGGACCGGGCAGCTCGAGTTCCACCGTGGGTGGTTCCTCCTCGCCCGTGCGCAGCAGGGCCTCGACGTCGACGGTGGGCAGCAGCCGTGACAGGGGGGCGCCCTCGGCGGAATCTGTCTGGCCAAGCAGGGTGCGGGCGGCGGTGTTCATCAACAGCACCCGACCGGTGGTGTCGATGGCGACGACGCCGTCGGCGATGCCTTCGACGACGGCGCGGAAACGGTCGCGCTCGGCCTCGAGGGTCAGCAGGGTGTCGTCGACCTCGCCGGCGAGGCGGTTGACGCTGCCCGCCAACAGCTCGAGTTCGTCGTCGGAGCCGAGGTTGATGTGGGTGCGGGTGCGGTGCTCGGCGAGGGCCCGGGCCTTCACCACCAGCTCGCGCAGGGAGCGGGTCATGACGTGGGCGCTCCACAGACTCATGAGGATGGCCAGGGTCAGGGCGATGCCCGCGGTCACGCCGAGGGATACCCGCAGCCGGTGGATGAGCAGGTCCCCCGACGACGCCGGCATGGCGATGCGCAGCACCTGGCCGGTGCTGCCGATGGGGCGGGCCAGATAGAGCAACACCTCGCCGGTGGTCTCGCTGGTCCGCTTGACGACGCCGTGCTCGCCGCGCAGGGCGGCCATGACCTCGGGGCGGTGGCTGTGGTCGGCCACTCCGGGCAAGTGGGCATCGTCGACGTGGGAGTCCGCCAGCACCCGACCGTCGACGTCGATGAGCGTGAAGCGCAACCCGCCCGCCCGCGCCAGCGCCGAGGCCCGGGCCCGCACGGCATGGCTGCTGGTGGCGACGGCGCCATCGGCGGTGACGGCGCTGCCGGCGCTGCCGGCGTTGACGGTGTCTTCGTTGAGCACCGCCTCCAGCACGCTGGCGTGGCGCACCAGCTCGCTGTGCAGGCGGTCGTCGTGCTCTTCGCGCAGCATGGACTCCAGCGCTGCCCCGCTGGCGATGACGACGGCGGCCACCAGAGCCAGCGACACCGCCGTGAGCTTGCCCCGCACACTGCGGACCAGGAACTTCATCCGGCGACCTCAGGCTGGGCCCGGAACCGGTAGCCCGCGCCGCGCACGGTCTCGATGTAGATGCCGGCGTCGCCGAGTTTTTCCCGCAGGCGTTTCACGTGGGTGTCGACGGTGCGGGTGGTGATGTCGGCGGTGATGCCCCAGACATCGGACAGCAGCATCTCGCGGGTCTGGACCCGGCCCCGCCGTTCCAGGAAGGTTTGCAGCAGGCGCTGCTCCAGGGCCGTCAACAACACCTCGACGTCGTCGACCCACACCTTGTGGGCATCCTTGTCGACGGTGAGGGAGCCAAAGCGCACGGCGGCAGCGGCAGCGCCAGCGACGTCGCTGGCGGGGGCTTCGCGACGGCGCAACACGGCCCGCACCCGCAAGACCAGCTCCCGGGTGCTGTAAGGCTTGACGACGTAATCGTCGGCGCCGACCTCGAAGCCGACGACGCGGTCGATCTCTTCGGCGCGGGCGGTGACCATGATGACGGGGACGTGGCGGGTGGCGGGGTTCGCCCGCAGTTGTCGGCACACCTCGGTGCCCGAGATGTCGGGCAGCATGAGGTCGAGGAGCACGAGGTCGGGGGGCGGCGTCACGGCAATGGCGTCGATGGCGGTCCGGCCGTCGCGGGCCACAGTGGTGCTGAAGCCCTCACGCTCCAGCGCGAACGCCAGGGCGTCGGCCAGATCGGCTTCATCTTCGACGACGAGGATGTGGGACGACATATCGTTCTCCTATCGACGGCTGACCTGCTGCTCAACCTGCTGGGCCCCCACGACGCTGTCAGTTGGCGGCGCCGCGGGTATCGGGGCTTCCCGTTACAAAGGTGCCGTCGCCCTGGCGGGCGAAGGAGCCGCCCGCCGGGGATTCGTCAACGTCCCAATCGACGCTGTCGAGGATGGCATCGCCGTCGGTGAGGTGGACTTCTTCATCGCCGCCGAGCCTGAAGCCCAGGGTGGTGTCGTCGATGTCGATGACCACGAAGGCACCGGGCGCCACCAACAACCCCGTGGGCAGGATGCCCTTGCGCAGGTCGGTGGTGGTGTCGGTCAGAAACAAGCCATCAAGGCTGACGGCGACGGTGCCAACGTTTGTGATCTCGACCCAATCCAGCGGCGCGCCGGCAGCGGCCACCTCGTTGATGCGCAGGTCGTGCACGTCGGGCTCGGCCACCACGGGGGCCACGTTGACGGCGCCACGGCTGTCGGGGGCCATGGTGACAAACGGGCCGATGCCATTGGGGAAGCGACCGAAGCTGCCCCCCGCCGGCGATTGCCCCTCGTCCCAGTCGACGCTGTCGATGACGGCGAAGGCGGGGTCCAGCAGCAGCAGGGCTTCGTCGCCGCCGAGCTTGAAGCCAAGGGTGGTGGTGTCGAGCTCGATGACGACGAAGGCGCCCGGGGCCACGGTGAGGCCGCTTGGCAGGGGGCCCTTGTCGGGAGACGCGGGGTCGTCGGTCAAAAACACGCCGTCGAGGCTGACAGCGACGGTGCCGACGTTGGTGAGCTCCACCCAATCGATGGGATCGCCGTCGGCGGCCACCTCGTTGATGCGCAGGTCGCCCAGGCGGGGATCGATCTCTGTCTCGCCTTCCCCTTCGCCTTCCCCCTCACCTTCGCCCTCGCCTTCGCCCTCACCTTCGCCCTCGCCTTCGCCTGCCGCAGCGCCGTCGGCGCCACTGCAGGCCGTGACGGTGGTGAGGCCCGTCGTGAGGAGGGCTGTCAGCACCAGGCCGGTCGTCGCGCTGCTGGTCGTCATGCGGGTCGTCATGGTGAACCTCGGGAGGAAGCGGGGGACAGATCAAAGACGTCGGTGACGCCCGTAACCTCGACGGTCAAGAGCAGGCGCCAGTCGGTGGCGGCGTCGACGGCGCCCACGGGGGCGGCGGCGGCATCGGCGGTGCGCCAGGTGGTGGTGGCATAGACCCGCAGCCGGCGCAGCAGGCTCCCCGGGGCCCGGCCCGTGACCTCGGGCAGGCCGAGGTCGGAGAACAGCCCCGCGGTGACCTCGGTGGCTGTGGCGTTTGCTGTGGCGGGCTGCAGGTCGGTGACGACGTCGCCGCGCACCACCATCCCCAGCCAGCCAGGCAGAAGTGGTGCGTCGAGCCAGCCGCCGACGACGACCACTTCGCGGTCCGACCGACCATCGACCCCCTGGGCCCACACCCCTTCGGCCCCCACGTGAAACCAGGGATGGCTGGCGGTGAGGGCCAACAGACCCCGATGATCCCGCACCGCCGCCAACCCCACGCTGCCGTCGCGCCAGCCGCCGTGCAGCGACAGCGACAACGGCTCGCCCAACACGTCCACCACCACCGGCGTCGTGCCCACGATGAGCTGCAGGTTCTTGCCGGCGTTGAGCTCGATCTCGTTTTTGCCCTCGCCGTTGGTGACCGACACCACCACGTCGAACAGGCCATCGTTGACCTGCAGGCGGGCACTGGCGCCGAGGTCGCTGGTGCCGATGAGCCCCGCCCGCTCCCCGGGCAACGCCAGCAGCCCCCGGGTGGCGCTGGCCCCCTCCAGCCGCTCCAGCCAGGGCTCGGGCACAAGCCCCGCTCGCACATCGAGCCCCACCCGCTGCCCCAGCAGCGACCATTGAGGCGTGAAGCCCGCCCAGGCCAACCGGAAGCGCGGCAACAGGCTGTTGCGGTCGATGCCGAAGGCAGAGCGTGGGGACGCGCTGCGGATGGCCTCCAGCCGCACCACCCCATGAAGGGAACGCTCCCACACAAACCCACCTCCCACCTCCGCCCGCTCCAGAGTGAAGCGGGGCCAGGGGTCTTGCTGCAGCGGCGTGAGGGGCACCTCGAAGGCCGAAAAGACCTGGGCCCCCACAAACACCCCCGTCGCGCTGCCCGTCTCCGGCGCCCGCCAGGACGATGGCAGCCCCGACGGCGCTGACGGCGTGTCTGACGACGACGGCAGCGCCTCCGACGGCGACTCCGGCGACGGCGGCTCCGGCGAGGCCGGCGTGGTCGGCTCCGCAGCGACGAGACAGAGGGCCAGCAGCAGGGGGTTCATGGGGTGGCCACGGTGTCGAGGCCCAGCAGGGGGCCACGGATATCGATGAGGTCTTGCAGCAAGACGTGATCCCCGACGGCGTTGTCGAGGCCTGCGCCCACCGCGGCGATGGTCTCGTCCACCAGGGCAGCCCGGTTGGCTGGTGAAACGACGTCGAGAGCCAGGGGCAGACGGTCGGCGATGGGGTCGCCGTCGACGGAGACGCCGCGCCGATGGGCGAACGCCAGGGCCCGGCCAGCGACGCGGGCGAAGGCGACGAGGTCGGCGTCGACGAGGCTGCCGTCGGCGAAACCCTCCTGCAGGCGGGCCACCCGGACCGTCTGGGCATAGGCCGTCTCGCTGGTGGTGAACGCCCCCAGGGGAGCCAGGCCCACCGTGCGCAAGGCGGCGTCGGCGCCGTCGTGGCCAAGCATGGTGCGGCGGGCGAAGACCACGCGCTCGGCGTTGCTGCCAAAGAAGCGCTCGTGCTCGGCGACCAGGCCCGGCAGCGCAAACGTGTCCCGGGCTTCTTTGAGCTGCAGCAGGCCGCCGTCGTCGAGGAGCACCAGCCAGCGCAGCAAGGGGCGGCTGCCCACCCCACGGCCCACGGCCCGCGCCAGCTGGCGGGGCGCAAACCCCGCATCCCGCAGCGCCCCGTTGATGGCGGCGTCTTCGAAAGGGGTCACGGGCAGCAGGACCTCGGCCTCAAGGTCGTCGGGCACCGCCTCCGCCAGCACCAGGTGACGCTGTCCGCTCTCGATGATCGTGACGTCGTCGAATTCCCGACGGTCGGCGCCCCGGCTGCGAGCGCGCTCAAAGAGGTCCCTGATGATCTGCCCCGGATCGTCGATGCTGGCGTCGTCGACAGTCTCAGCGTGGGCCGGGTCGACGATCTCAACGAGGGGCCCGGCCATGCCGTCGGCATAGCCGTCGACGACGCCGGTCACGAGGGCAATCGTGAGGGCATTCGTGAGGGCATTCGTGAGGGCATCGTCTCCCGTGATCTGCTGGCCGGCGACGGCGGTGCCCAGGGCCAGGCGGCGCAGGTCGAGGATGGCCGGGCCGAAGCGGGCGACGTCGAAGTCGTTGAAGCCAAACACCAGGCCGCCGTCGGTGGCCACCGTGCCGAGGTTTTCCGGGTGGGGGTCGCCCACCAGCAGGATGGCGCCAGCGACGTCGTCGGCAAAGGCACTGGGCACGGCACCGGGGCCGCCCGGGGTGGTGATGTCCCTCGCCCACAGGCCGATGCTGCCGCGAAAAAACGAGAACGGATCCGTGGCCATGCGGGCAAAACGGGCGCGGACTTCGCGGGGATCCCGCAGGGCCAGGTCGCGGTTGTCGCGGGTCAGGGCCTCGTGGATGAGGGCTTGCCGCACCGACGGCGGCGGTGCGCAGCCCGTTGTCAGCAGGACGACGACAACCACAGCGACGACAGCGGCCACGATGGCATTGATGGCGCCGTCGACGGCGCTGTGGACGGCGCTGTGGACGGCGTTGTGGACGTCGGCATTGGCGCCGGGGACGGCGGCGCTGACGACGGGGACGGCGGCGCTGACGCCGGTGAACTCCGCTCGATGCATGCCGTGGGGCTAGCGCGCCCGGTGTGGGCTCCCAAGCAACATTCCGGTGTCATTTCGGCTGCACTTCGGCCCTTCGGGTCCGAAGAATCATGATTCTTCACATGCCTGGCGAGGCGCCACGCACGTGACAACGAACCGTCTCGACGATGTTCGGCAAGCGTCACGCCGTCGTCACGGAGCACGGCCACAGTGCTTGCACCTCGAACGGAGACCCCATGAACCCCACCGCGAACCCCTCCCTCTCTTTCGCCAAAAGCCCCGCTGCCATCTTCGTCGACAACGCCCTGCCCGTCCGCCACCCTCGCTTCGTGCGCGACGACAGCGACCGCTTTGATCCCTCCATGAGGAGGTGGACCGAGGTTCCAGACGCCCCGCGGGCGGCGATGCCACTGCCGCTGTTGGCCTTCTTGAAGGAGGCCAGCACTCGGGGGCGACTGCGTGGATCGGCACGGGGATCAGCGCGGGGATCAGCACGGGCACTGCGGGTGGCACCCGACCCCCACGTCATCCGGTTTCACCATGGGCCTGCCGACGAGCAGACCCACCACGCCCGCTGCTTGACGTTTCCCTGGAAGGCCCAGCGGGGTCAGCGTTCTCTGTTCACGTCGTCCAACACGCACGTCGACCCCGACGGCACCCCGGCGGTCGCCGCCTGCTGACGGCAACACCGTTCAGCAGCGTTCAGCAGCGTTCAGCAGCGTTCAGCAGGGTCAGCAAGGTCAGCGGGGGGCGAGGGTCAGGGGCGCCACCAACCGGCCCCCACAGCGACGGGCGAGTCCTTCGAGGGCTGCCCGGGCGTCGTGCATACGGGCGTGGTTGGCGGCATGGACAGCGGCGTCACGCTCGTCGAAGGCGATGGTGCTGTAAAAGGCCACGCGGACCTCGACGGTGACCCCCTGGCGCACACTCCAGGCCGCCACAAACGGTCGACCGGGGGCGGCGAAGCGGCGGGCATAGCCGACGTCGAGGGTGGGGCCTTCGAGGGTTCGCAGCAGGGCGCCGGCGTCGGTGGCGGTCCGTTCCACCAGGGCGCCGCTGCCGTCGCGCACCTGCACCCGGGTCTGAAACGGCAGGGCTCCCCCGGCGTAGACCGTGGCCTCGTCGGGCAAGGGACGGTGGGCCCCCAACAACAGGCCCGAGGCCGCCAGACCCTGCAAAGCCTCGTCGACAGCGGCGTTGGCCACGTCGTCGTTCGGGGCTGGCAGCAGCAGATGCCAGACGAGCAGGGGCTCGGTGGTGTCGTAGACCTGCCACTGGTTTCGGGGTGCTGCCATGAGGCCTTGTAGCACCGGCATGCCCTGATGATGCCCGGCCCTCGGTCATATGGGATCAGTCATGCCTCTGGCGCGGGCCCGATGCAGCGAAAGTGCCTGGGGTCCGACAGGGTCGCGGAAGGAGGCCTGGACGCCTTTTCGAGAGACAAACACCTCAGAAAATGACTCACTGCGTTATCGGCGAACGGCGAGCACGCCGACGCTGTCGCTTGTATGGTTTCGCCGATGTTGCGCACTTCCCTTTTCGCCCTGTCGTTGTGCTCCCTCCTGCTCACCGTCACCGCCTGTGACGCCCCGGCCGAGGGCGAAGGCGAAGGCGAAGGCGAAGGCGAAGGCGAAGGCGAAGGCGAAGGCGAAGGCGAAGGCGAAGGCGAAGGCGAAGGCGAAGGCGAAGGCGAAGGAGAAGGCGAAGGCGAAGGCGAGGGCGAAGGAGAAGGCGAGGGCGAAGGAGAAGGCGAAGGTGAAGGAGAACCACCGCCTCCCCCCAACAACGGCTGTGATGATCCCCGCATCGCCGCCACCGGCGAGAATCTCAGCATTCTTGTCGAAGGGGAGTCGACGTTGTCGGCCACCTGCACCACGGGTGCCGGCCCCGAAGAAGTGTGGCGCTACACGGCCGATGCCCCGGGGTCGCGCCTGTTGTTGCGGGCCCGGGCCCTGAGCCCCACCGTCGACGTTGAACTCTTCGTCCGCGACAACGTCGTCGGTGCTGACGCCTGCGGTGGCGACCAGCTCGCCTGTGCGGCGACCCTCGGCAACGAGGACCTCGATGTGCAGTTGCCCCTCACCTCCGACACCATCGTCATCGTCGTGCAGGGCTTTGTCCCCCGCACCGGGGGCGCCTACGCCCTCGACGTGCTTGAGCTGACCGAAGTGGCCGAGGGCGACGGCTGCATCTTGCCCGCCGTGTGCGGCGCCAACCTGGTGTGCCTGGCCGACGTGTGCCGCACCCTCGACGATGCCTTCTGTGCCACCACCACCGCCGTCGTCCCCGGCGAACCCGTCACCTTGCGTCCGGTGGGCGCCGAGGCTGGCGTGTGTGACGAGCCAGGCTCGGTGGTGTCGTCGTCGGTGAGCGTCAGCGGCACCGTCAATGGCGAGCTCATTGTCAGCACCGACCGCGCCGCCACCATCGAACGGCGCTCGGGCTGCGGCGTCGAAGATGCCGCCGACCTGTGCCTCGACGTCGACGCCGGCGGTCCAGCGACCTTCGCCACCGTGGCTGGCGACGTGCTCGACCTGGTGGTCTTCACCGGCGACGGCAATCCCGTCGAGCTGACGGCGCGCACCCGCGAGCGGCTGGCGTCGGGAGCCCTCTGTGTCCCCAACGACGACAGCACCTTCTGCCCTGGCACCGAGCAATGTGTGGGCCTGCGCGGGGCCGAGCTCTGTCAGGTGCCCACCGAGGTCCTTGAAGACGCGGTCTGCGTCGTCGGTAACACCGCCGCCGTCTGCGTCGATGGCACGAGCTGTCTGGGTGGCCCGTCACCGCGGGCCTTCACCTGTACCACCGCCGTGGTCTCGCCGCCCGGCGGCGCCTGCATCGACCAGAGCACCGACGCCACCTGTGACGGTGTGCAGGCCTGCATCAACAGCCTGTGCGTGCCGCCGCCCCCGAGCCTGAGCCACGAGTTCAGCGCCGAGATCGTGGCCGGACAAGAGCCGACGTCCGTGGGCCGCACCCGCAATGGCTGCCTCGCCCAGGACGTCGACCAGAGCTTTGCCTACGTCGCCTTCGGCTTCGAAAACGTCAGCGCCACCGAGGCCAACGTCGTCGCCCGCACCACGGGCGCCGGCGACACCACCCTGGCCGTCTACTCGCCCACCTACATCGACGACAACATCGCCGCGGGCTGCTTCGTCTCCAACGACGACATCGCCAACAACAACCAGCGCAGCCAGGTCACCTTCCGCCTGCGCTCGGGATCGAGTGGCGAGTTCATCGTCTCGGGCTTCAACGCCACCGCGTCGTTCCCCTTTGGCCTCACCGTCACCAGCGATGTCCCCATCGCGGTCCTCCCCCTCGTTCGTTGATTGTTCCTGCTGCCCCCGCACCTCGGCCTCAAGAGAAGAAGAACGCCCGCTGGCTTTCTCCTGACGCCATCCCTGCCCCCACCAAGACTTCCGGGACACTCCATGCTCAGCCTTCGTCGACGCTCCGCCCTCGTCCCCCTCCTGCTCGCCCTGGGTGCGGCCCCCTCCTTCATGGCCTGTGATGCCCCCGCTGAGGGCGAAGGCGAAGGCGAAGGCGAAGGTGAGGGCGAAGGTGAAGGTGAAGGTGAAGGTGAGGGCGAAGGCGAAGGTGAAGGCGAAGGAGAAGGAGAAGGCGAAGGCGAAGGTGAAGGTGAAGGCGAAGGTGAGGGCGAAGACGAGGGTGACAATCCCTGCTTCGATGGCGTCGACAACGACGGCGACTTCCTCCTCGATGGCGCAGACCCCGGCTGCCAGACGGGCAGCCGCGAGGGCGGCGACAACCAGTGCAGCGATGGTATCGACAACGACTACGATGGGCTCGCCGATGACGATGACCCCGAGTGCGCAGCGACGGGCATCGAGAGCGATCCCCTCGCGGTGGTGGACCTGACGGTGTTTGGCGACCTGGCCCTGGTCAAGCCGACCATGGGCGTGAAGCAGGCCGTGGAGGGCTCCGACGAGGTCCAGGACCGCTGCTACACGGGCCTCGGCGAGCGCCAGGTGCTGCTGTTTGACGCCTATATCGCCAACGTCGGCACCGCCAACATGAACGTTCTCAGCAAGGCCGCCCACCCCGGCGTGTGGACGGTGAGCCCCGGCTTCGGCGACCTGCGCTTCGAAGGCTGGACCCGCTTTCACCTCGAGAACGCCGCCGGCGAGATTGTCTCCGCCGGCCACAAGTCGAGCTTCTGCATGATCGACTTGTTCAACCAGACCCCGGGCTCGCCCCAGGGCGGCTTCAACTGCAACCGCCAGGGCATCTCGGCGGGCTGGGCCGACATCTACAACCAACAGCTGCCCTGCCAGTTCATCGATGTCACCGACGTGGCCCCTGGCAGCTACACCCTGCACATCGAAACCAACTTCACCCGCCAGCTCCCCGACTTCGACCCCAACAACAACAGCGTCGATGTGGCGGTGGTCATCCCATGAACCAGCTGCCGCGGTCGTCGGTGACGTCGGTGACGTCGGTGACATCGGTGACGTCGAGGTCGGCGCTGGTGGCGCTGATCCTCTCCCTCGGGTCGACGGGGGCCCTGGCCAACCGGGCCGGGCTCTTTGCCAGCGGCGTCCAGAGCACCTTTCGCTGCGTCACCTGCCACACCGGGTCCGAGCCTGCCCCCACGGTGACGGTGCTCGGCCTGACCGACGTGGTGTTGCGGCCGGGGGACAGCGCCTTCATCGACGTCATCGTCGAGAAGAGCCCGGCCAGCCTGGGCGTCATGGCGGGCTTCGCCCTGGGCACCGACGGCGCGGGCCTGTTCAGGGATGTTGATGCCCTCGGCGATCTGCGGCTGGGGCCCGGCGCCAGCCCCATCGGCGCCACCCACACCGCCCCAAAACGCTACGACGCCCAGGGGCGGGCCAGTTGGTTCCTGGAACTCGCGGACCTCACCGAAGGGCGCCACCGCTTGTTTGTCGGGGTCAACGACGCCGACGACAGCTTCACCCCCGGCGGCGACCACGGCCGTCAGCTGGTGATTCCATTCCTGGTCTGCAACTTCGCCGGCCCGGACACAGACACCGACGGCACCGTCGACACCTGCGACACCTGCCCTGCCTTGTCGGACCCCGAGCAGCTCGACGGCGACGACGACGGCATCGGCGACGCCTGCGACCTCTGCCCGACGGTGGCCGACAGCGCCCAGGGAGACGCCGACGCTGACGGCATCGGCGACGCCTGCGACGAAGCCACCGACGACTGCGCCCTCGGCATCGACACCTGCGCCGTCCACGCGACCTGCATCGACCGACCCTTCCTCGACTTCGATTGCGCCTGCGACGTCGGTTATGCAGGCACCGGCCAGGTCTGCACCAACGTCGACGAATGCGCCGATGGCACCGCCATCTGCGCCGCTGACGCCACCTGCACAGACACCGACGGCAGCTTCACGTGCGCCTGCAACCCGGGCTACGACGGCGATGGCCTCACGTGCGCCGACATCGACGAATGCGCCGCGGGCACCGACAGCTGCGACGACAACGCCACCTGCATCAACAGCATCGGGGCCTTCTCCTGCAGTTGCCGGGAAGGTTTTGTTGGCGACGGCTTCACCTGCACCGACATCGACGAGTGCGCCGCCGCCATCCCCGCGTGCGCCGAGCACGCCAGCTGCGACAACAGCCCCGGGGCTTTCGCTTGCGTCTGCGACGACGGCTACGCCCCCGAAGCCGGCGCCGACGACAGCGGGTGTGTGGATGTCGATGAATGTGCGAGTGGCACCGACACCTGTGCCGCCAGCGAGGACTGCAACAACACCGACGGCGCCTTCAGCTGCACCCCGAAATCCGCTGAGGGCGAAGGCGAAGGCGAAGGCGAAGGCGAGGACCCCTGGAGCTGCAGCAGCGGCACCGGCACCGGCGTTCCCGCACTGGCCCTGGTGCTGATGGTGCTCGGGCGTCGTCGACGGCGAACGCTTTGATCGTACGGAGCAGGCTGAGCGAGACACGATGAACCACGAATTGATCCTGAACCTGGCCATCGCCCTGGTGGCCGGGGTGCTGATTGGCCTGGAGCGCCAGACGGCCATCGCCCGCCTCGGTCCCGGCACCAGTGCCCTGGACATCGGCGGCGTGCGCACCTTCCCCCTCATCGCCCTGGGCGGTGGGCTCTGCAGCGTGCTGGCGCCAACGTTTGGTGCCTGGATGCCGGCGGTAGGGCTGTCGGCCCTGGTGCTGCTCATCGGGTCCCACCACCTCGGCAAGAAGGAAGAAGAACGACGACCGGGGCTGTCGACAGAGACCGCCGCCGTCATCACCTTCTTGCTGGGGGTGTTGGCGGGCGCGCCCGGGCTGTTTCCCGACCTGACCGTGAAGACGACCACCGTCACCGCCATCGCCGTCGTCGTGGCGGTGTTGTTGTCCCTCAAGACCAAGCTGCACGACATCAGCGCCCGCATCCAGGGCGCCGACCTCTTCGCGGCGCTGCAGCTCTTGACGGTGGCGGTGGTGTTCTTGCCGCTGGCGCCGGACAAGGGCTTTGGTCCCTATGGTGCCTTCAACCCCGCCCAGATTGGCCAGATGGTGGTGCTCGTCGGCGTCATCGGCTTCGTGGGCTTCGTGGCGTCGCGGGTGTGGGGGGCTGGCCGGGGCATCCTCGTGGGTGGCTTCATCGGCGGTCTGGTGAGCTCCACCGCCGTCACCTTCACCATGGCCCGGCGGGCGAAGGAAACGCCCGGGCTCACGGCGAGCTGCGCGTTGTCGATTGTCGCCGCCAGCAGCGTGATGTTGGTGCGGGTGGTGGCCGCCGGCGCTGTCGTGTTTGCGCCCCTGTTGCCGCGGCTGTCGTTCACGTTGCTGGCGATGTTTGTGGCCTCCGCCGTCGCCGCCATTCCCCTGTGGCGCCAGGCCCGCCTTGAGGAGCGTGCGGTGGCCGACGTCGACGTCAAAAACCCCTTCGAGCTGACGAGCGCCCTGGTGTTTGGCGTCGCCTTCGCCCTGGTCATCCTGGTGTCGACCTTTGCCCGCGACACCTTCGGCGACGCCGCCCTGTACGTGGCCGCCGCCCTCGCCGGCCTCACCGACGTCGACGCCATCACCCTGTCGACGGCGAGCCTCGCCAAAGGGGGCCTCGATCTGCAGCTCGCCACTGGCGTCATCTTGACGGCTTGCTTCGCCAACACCCTCGTCAAAGGCGGCATCGCCTGGATCAGCGGCGGCCGGGCCCTCGGGCTCCTCGTGGCCCGGGTCTTTGGCGCCAGCATCATCACGGGCGTCGCCGTCGTCTTCGTGCAGCGGGCCATTGGCTGACCCCATGCTCAAGCTCCCTGGGCGCCACGCCCTGGACCTGCAGAATCCCACGCGCCCAGGCGGGACATGACTGTGTTGATCGCTTCCCTGGCGGCCCTCTCCTCCCTCGTCGGCCTCGTCGTCGCGGTGCTCACCGCCCGCCGGGTGCCACGCCTGGGTCGCCTGCCCCCGGTCCCCGAGGGAGCACGGCGTCCCCGGGTGAGCGTGCTCTTGCCAGCGCGAGACGAGGCCGACACCGTCGAGGCGACGCTGGCGCGCCTGCTCGCCCACGACGACGTCACGCTGGAGATCATCGTCGTTGATGATCGCTCGACGGATGCGACGGGCAGCCTGCTCGACGCGGCGGCGGCCCGCGACCCACGCATGCGGGTCATTCATATCAACGCTCTGCCCGACGGCTGGCTCGGCAAAGCCCACGCCCTTGATCAGGCCCGCGCCCAGGCAACCGGCGACTGGCTCGTCGTGATGGACGCCGACGTCGTGGTCGAACCGGGAGCCATTGGCCGCCTCGTCGCCTGGGCCGAGGCCGAAGCCATCGACTTCGTCACCGCGTTTCCCCGCTTCACGCAGGTGAGCCCCCTGGTCGATGCCGCCGTCGCCCAGGCGATGCGGTCCGTCCTGCTTGGCGAGCGCGCCTTCCTCGCCAACGCCCCCGACGCGAAAACCGTCGTCGGCTTCGGCGCCTTCAACCTGGTGCGCCGCGCCGTCTTTGACCGGAGCGAAGGCTTCGACTGGCTGCGCCTCGAGGTCGCCGACGACCTCGCCCTGGCGACGGTGATGAAGCGCGCTGGCGGCCGCTGCGCGGTCGTGGCGGCGACGGACGCCATGCACCTGACCTTCTACCGCTCCGTCGGCGAAATCGTCCGCCGGCTGGAGAAGAACGCCTGGGCCATCCTGGGCCGCTGCTCCCTCGCGCGGGTCGTCGCCTTCGTGGGGCTCCTCGTCAGCGTCGAGTTGCTGCCCTTCGCGGCCATCGCCCTGGCCCTGGTGGCGCGGGACCCGCTGGCCCTCGGCCTCGCCGCGACGTCGCTCGTGCTCGCCCTTGTGGCCGCCGCCACCAGCAGCCGCTTCCTCGGCATGGGGGTCCTCTCGGGCCTGCTGTTTCCGGTTGGCCTCGTCATCGTCGCCTTCTCGCAGCTGCGGGGCGGCGTGATCGGCTTCAGGCGGGGCGGCATCCAGTGGCGGGACACGTTCTATTCGTCGGCCCAGCTGCGAGCGGGAGCGCGCGTGCAGTTCCCGTGAGAGCACCAGACATCGACGGCGTCAGCGTGGGCCGACGTCGCCGAAGCCGAGATAGGCGCCGGTGGTGCGTGAGAAGTACGACAGCGGCGCCTCGAAGATGCCGGGCTTGCCGTTCCACCCCGTCGAGCGGATGAGGGGCTCCCCCGTCGCCGGGTCCGTGCGTCCCGTGGCGAGCGCGATGTGACCGAACTGGCCGTTGTGCGACGTCGCCGCGAAGAAGACGGGCGCCCCCGCCGGGATGTCCGTCGACGACGCGCGCAGCTTGCCCGCCGACTCGAACTTCCGCGACGACGAGATGGCGTCGGGCGCCTGCAGCTCGGGGACCTGTCGGCCGTACGACGTCGACACGAAGGCCAGGCACCAGCTGTTCCACGCGTTCTGGCTGGCCGCCGTCGACTGACCGTTGTTGGAGTTCACGCCCTTGCCGGTGCCTCCCGGCATCTGGTCCGCCGACCAGGCCAGGGCGCCGTTCACGCTGCCATCGCCGCGGGGGGCACCGATGACCTGGGGCGCGAGGGCCGCGTTGCCGGGACCCATGGCCGGTGGCGATGGCGGTGGTGATGTCGACGTCGGCGGCGTCACCGGCGGCGCCGTCGGCGCACCAATGCCACGACCATCGCGGCGGGCGACCTCCATCGCGGTGGGACCGAAGGACTGCTGCAAGAAGCCCGTGAGCTGCGCTGGCGTGACCTCCATGGCGCCGCGGGCGTGGAGGGGATCGTTGACGATGTAGTTGCCGTTGCTGGCGCGGCCGCTGACGGTGACGAAGTGGCCGCCCACCTGGCCATCGTTGTCGAGGTAGTCGCCGCGGCGCGCGAGGTCCTGCGACCAGGCCGTCTTCGGGTCGCCGCCCACGATGACGGGGTTGCCGCGGGCCAGGGCGGCGTTGATGCCCGAGAGGTCACGACCACCGGCCGCCGACGGCACCACGTACGACGTCGTCGCCCCCTGGGCCTCGACGCCGCGCTTGAGGGTATCGAAGCCCATGCGCTCGGACTGGGTGGTGTCGCGACCGAGGGCCGCGTCGCGCACCCGATCGATGGCGCCCATGGCGCCCTGGGCACCGGGGTGTTGCACGAGCCCCAGCGCCGACAGCGCGATGACGCCCGAGGCCGGGCCGCAATCGTTGAAGCCGAAGCGGGTGCCGCCACTGTTGAAGGCGTCCTGCCCGGGCTCGCCCCATTGGGTGACATGAAACGCCGTGGCCTGCGCCGCCGACGTCACCGGCGCGCCGGGCGCCATCCCCGCCGGTGGCGACGACGTCGCGGGGGCCCCGTTCGTGCCGCCGTTCGTGCCGCCGTTCGCGACGCCGTTGCTGAGGCCAGCCAGGGCGCGGCGGGTGCCGCCGTCGAGGCGACCCGTCACCGGCAGGCCCTGGGCCCCCTGCAGCTGGGACAGCGCCCGTGCAGTGCGGGGCCCGAAGATGCCAGGCCCGGTGTCGACCTCGGCCTGCGTCATCAGGCCGGCCTTCACGAGATGGTCCTGCAGCACCCGCACGGGCCCACCGGTGGCGCCACGCGCCAGGTCGGGCAGCGCCAACACCGGCGACGAGGGCGTCGACGACGTCGTCGCGACCCGGCCCTCCACGCCCTGGCGGAGGGCGGTGGCCGTCTGGGTGGCCTGACCGGCGCTGCCGGCGCGGGAGTCCGTCGGCGCTGTCACCGGCGTCGTTGCTGTCGGCGCTGTCGTCGCTGTCGTCGTCGCGGTGGCCCCCGACCGCAATGCCGCTGGTGGTGGCGGCGGCGTCTCGGTGCGGGTGGGCCGGGGCGACGACGAGGGCGGCGTGCAGCGGGTCATGGCGTCGATTCTAGTGGGCACCGGCAGGTCACCGGCAGATCCCCACCGCGCCGGGACATCGGTCAGCTGGCGGAGCCGAGGTCTGGTGCAGATGAACGTGTCGGCGCTCCAACGGCAGCCACCGACACCCGCGCACATCCGTCGAACAAAAGAGGGCGCAGCAAGTGCCTGGAATCAAGGGGTTTCTCGCCGTGCTCGCAGGGCCTGCCAGCTGGTCCCGAAGCGCCGACCGGCCTTCAGTTCGGCGTTGGCGTAGAAGGTCCCGCGCCAACGGATGCCGCCGCGCAGGGTCCCCAACACGCCGCTGCGCACCTGGCTGAAAAAGACCACCAGCTCCGCGAAGGGGAAGAAGACCAGGTTCCACGAACTGCGGGCATGCCAGCGGTTGGAGACCACCTGGGCGGCGAGGGCGACGACGAAGAGCCCCACGGCAGCGACCAGCGAGGCCGGGTCGCGGGCGAGGGCGAGCGCCAACAGCGGCGACAGTTCAAGCACCAGGGCGACGGTGCCCAGCAAGGTCAGGCGCACGAGGCTGAAGTTGCCGATGGCCGTGTAGGTGGCGCGCTCGGCGCTGGTGAGCGAATCGGCGATGGAGCGGTGAAACACCAGGTCCGCCAGGGCGCGGCCGTTGACCACGGTCTGGCGAGCCCCCGACGCCTTGAGCATCTGGCCGAGGGCGATGTCGTCGGCGACCTCCATCTTGAGCCAGGCGAGGCCCGGGGTGCGCTCCAGGGCCGAGCGTCGCACGAGGTTGAACGCGCCGACGCCGACGCTGGCGCTGGAGCGGGGGTCTTCGATGGCCCAGATGCGGAAGTTGAGGGCCACGAAGCGCAAGAAGATCGAGGTGACGCAGTCCAGCAGCGCGTTCACGGGCCGCAGCCGCGGCATCAGCGCGCAGTGATCGATCTGCTTCGCCTCACAGTGGGCGATGAGCCGCCGCAGCACACCCCGGTGGACCGAGACGTCGGCGTCGCTCAACAAGACCCATTCGCCGGTGGCCACCGCCAGTCCCTGCTGCAACGCATTGAGCTTGCCCAGCCAGCCAGGCGGCAGCGTCGCGACGTGCACCACGCGAACGCGCGGATCGGCAGCGGCGAGCCGGTCGGCGATCTCGGGAGTGCGGTCGGTGGAGCGATCGTCGACGAGGATGAGCTCCAGGTTCGGGTAGTCCTCGGCGAAGCGGGCGCGGACGGCGCCTTCGAGGGCCGCCTCTTCATTGCGCGCCGTGAGGATGGCCGAGACCCGCGGCCACTGGTCCTGCGCGACCTCGGGCAACGTGTGCAGCAGGGGGACCCGCCGCGCCACCCGCAGAAGCGTGATGAGCTGCAGGCCCCAAAAGAGCAGGCCGACGCCAGCGAGGACCAGAGAGACAAGCTGCATACAGCGTAAGCATACACCGCTCCCCCGGGGGCCTCGCCACCCGGCGTCTGTCGTCGTCGCCGACGGCGTCGACGGACCGCCTGCTTCGCCCGGGTCGCCTGGTCCTGTATGAAGGGCGTCACCCGTCGAACCACTGGAGGCCCCCGTGAAGCTGCTCGCGCTTTCCCTGTTGTTGCTGGCATCGTCTGGCCTGGCGCAGTCGAAACCGGGAGGCGATGTGAAGGCATATCCGCAGGCCAAGGTGAGCTTCGAAGACTTCAAGACTCTCGTCGACGAGGTCGAAGAGCATCGTCTGAAGCGTCTCATCGACTTCGACACCTTCCTCGCGATGAGCAAGGAGCCAAACACCATCATCTTTGATGCCCGGTCGGACTTCCGTTTCGAGCGCAAGCATCTGGCGGGGGCGAAGCACCTGGGCTTCTCGGACTTCACCGTCGACACCTTGCGCCGGGTCATCCCCGACAAGGACACCCGCATCCTCATCTACTGCAACAACAACTTCGACGGCGACCAGGTGGACTTCGCCACCAAGATGGCGCCCCGCTTCGATGCGCCGCCGCCCGAGAGCCAGATCCTCGGCAACCGCAAGCCCGTGATGCTGGCCCTCAACGTCCCCACCTTCATCAATCTCTACGGCTACGGCTACCGCAACGTGTACGAGCTGCACGAACTCGTCGACATCAACGACAAGCGCGTCACGTTCGAAGGTTCGGTGGTCAAGAAGGGCGGGCTCCCGGGCCGCTGACCGCACGCGGCCAAGACCCCGTCAGCGGGCGGCGCTCCCGCTCATCGACTGGCGCTGTCGAACTGCTCAAACGCCGCGCCGCGGAGGGCCGCCGGGCGAAAGAAGCCGAGCTCGCCCACCAGGCTTGTGCCGCCGACGACGGCGCGACCCCGGCCGCCGCTGCGGGCGATGGCGCCGCTGCGCGCCCGACCACGGGAGCCGATGGCACAGGGGGCACCGTCGCACTGCGGCAGCGATGCGCCACCGCGGACGTCGACGGGGAACACACGGCCGTCGGCGCCAAGGACCCAGGCAAATGGGTCGTCGCACGAGGGGCCGTCGGGGTCTTCGACGAAGCCCGTCGGAGCCGTCGGCAACTCGAGCACGGCCAGTTCCTCGAGGACGCCGTCGACCAGGCCAACCACGCTGAGGTCGCCGGAGCCGGCATTGGCGACGAGGAGCACCTCGGTATCGCCGCCGCTGATCTCGCAGTTGAGCAGGCGGGAGCGCGTCATCGCCACCGGCTCGCGGCCCACCGGCAGCGAAACCACATCTTGCACGAGGGGTTTGTCGGTCCCCAGCATGCTGCCGTGGGGGGCCACGAGCAGGCGGTCATTCGCCGCGTCGGCGATGACATGGAGCGTCCCGTTCGCGAAGGGCTCGATGTCGCGAAGGTCGACGTCCTCGCCGGTGGCGGCGCTCAAGTCGAAGCAGACGGTGAGGTCCTGGCGGGCGCTGCCATTGAAGTCATCTTCGCCGTCGGCGGCGCCAAACACCCGCCCTGCTTGGGTGTCGATGGGCGTCATGAGCGCACAGCGGCCGTCGAAGGCCCGTTCGGTCTGATTGCCAAGCCCGTCTTCGATGGGGTCTCCCCACGACGTGTTGAAGCTGCCGACGCCGTCGTCGGCCGCGAGAAAGTGGGCCAGCACATGCTCGCCGGCGACGGCGTTCTCGACGAGGACGAAGCCGCGCTCATACAACAAGACGTAGGCGTCGCGCGGGTTGGCGCCGATGGTGGTCAGCGGAATGGCACCGGGCTCGAGATAGGACGTGGCGCGCAAGGCACCCAGTGGCGTCGCGGCGGGCCGCATCGGTAGCTGGGTCTCCGCCGCGGCCGAGACCTGCGTCTGCTCAAACGCCGGCCCCGCGCCGCCCGCCGTGGCTGAGGCGCCCACGTACAGCTTCTCGACGACGGCGGCCCCCGTGCCCTCCTTCACCACCCGCAGCCAGTCGCCGGCCGGCAGTGCGGCCATGGCCGTGGCCTGGTCCAGGTCGTTGAAGTCGCCAGCCATATTGGTTTCGGTGACGTCGTCGGTGGCCAGGGCGTCATGGGGAGCATTGACAACGTTGCCTTCACCGGCGTCGCCACCGATGACGTCGGCGCCGCCGCCGACGACCCGCACACGGCCCGATTCGATGAGGGCGAAGCGGCCGCCGGCCACAGCCACCACGGCGACAACGTCGGCGTCGCGCCCGGCAACGGGGGCGCCGTCGCCGCCGACGATGGGCAGCAGGTCTCCCGGCACCAGGGCCATCTGGCGGGCTCTGGTGGGGACATCTGAGGCCACCCGGGCGGGCAGCGAGAAGGCGTCGCGCAGGTCTGGGTCGACGGTGACGTCGGCGAGGACCCGCACCTCGTAGGTGCCCCAGGCGGCGAGCGGCACGGCGACCCCATTGTCGATGAGGCCGACGACGTTGGCGCAGCGGGCGCGGGGATCAAGCAGCGTCGGCTCCAGGTAGGTGAACTGTGCGCACAGGGCCGCAGCGCAGACGTCGTCGATGCGGTTGCCGACCAGATCGTCGACGGCTGCTTCTGCTGCTCCGCCACCGCTGGCGCTTTCGACGGCGATGTCCCCCTCCATCCACGGGAAGGTGCTGAGGACGGCGTCCTGCCAGGTATCGAATGGCGCGCGAACCTGGACGCGAAAGGAGCGCGGGGCGACCTCGGCACGGGCCCGGCAATCGCCGGCGACCACTGCGGGGTCCCGATAGGTCTCGCCGTCGCCGAAGATGGCGTCTCCGCGATCGACAGCGTTGCCGCCATCCTCGGGCACGCCAAAAGCGACCACGAGACTCGTGGGAGACACAGCCTTCACGAACTCGGCCTCGGGAGCGTCCGGTGGCCGCACCACCCGCACCTCGACGCCGCTCTTCTGCTCGAGGCAGCCGAGCTCGCCCACCTGGGTGGTCCCACCGGCGAGGGGGGGCAAGGGTTCGGCGCGCACGGCGTAGTTCGCGGCGGGCAGGAGCCGTTCGAAGACGAAGCTTCCGTCGGCACCGCTGACCGCGGTCTCGGACCCACCGACGACGCTGACGACGACGCCGCCGACACCAACGCCGTCCTGATCGAGGACCTGCCCGTCGAGGCGGGTTCCCTCGCGCAGGGCATCGTCAGGAGCGTCAGGGTCGCACGGGTTCGAAGGCGGCAAGCAGGCACCCGCCAGTGCCGCCAGTGCCGCCAACATCACGTTCGTTCGGGTCCAGTGGTGCATCGTGTTGAGATGCCACAGCCCGGCGGTGAACACACACCCGGGTCGTGATCCCGGACAAGTTCTGGTCTCTGTGGCCATCGCCAGCGAACACCGGGGCAACGTCCGGCGGTCATCGAGCACGACACGGCCGCCGAATTCGCCTCGCTGACGTCGGGAAACCACATGTAGGCGTTCATCTGACACGCGCCGACGCGGGCCGACGGTACCGGGCGAGGGCGGCTGCACCCGACGTTGATGGTGTAGACAGCGGCATGAACGCTCCCGATTTTGCCTGGGTGGACACCGTCGACGGCTTGCAGGGCGTGAGCGCCGCCCTGGCCAAGGCCCCCTGGGTGGCCCTCGACACCGAGTCCAACTCGATGTTCGTGTACCGCGAGCAGGTGTGCCTGCTGCAGCTCAACATGGGCGGCACCATCGTCGTCATCGACACCCTCGCCAAAGCCGTGCGGGCGGCGATGCCCGAGCTGCGGGCGGAGTTCGCGCGCACAGACCGTCCCCTGTACCTGCACGGCGGCGAGTTCGACGTCGGCAGCCTCAAGCGCGACTTCGCCATCGCCCCCGGCGGGGTGTTTGACACCCAACAAGCCGCCAGCCTCCTCGGGCAGGAAAAGACCGGCTACGCCGCCGTCGTCGAGAAGACCTGCGGCGTGGTGTTGGCCAAGGCCCACACCCAGAGCGATTGGGGCCGCCGCCCCCTGCCCGCAGACGCCGTGCGCTACGCCGTCGACGACGTGGTCTACCTGCCTCGGGCTGCTGATACGTTGCGCGAGCAGGTGCAGCAGGCGGGCATCGAAGACGAAGTCAACGTCGCCAACGACGCCGTCATGAAGGCCACCATCCGCGACGTCGACGACGAAGCGAGCTTCTGGCGCCTGAAGGGCATCCGCGATGTGCCCCGCGACCTGCTGCCCCTGGTGTTTGCTCTGTGGCGCTTCCGCGAAGAGGCCGCCAAGGCCGCCAACCAGCCCGCGGGCCGCATCATCAACACCGAGGTGCTCTACGCCCTCACCCGCCATCCGCCGACGGACGTGGCCAGCGCCAAACGCTCGGGTGTCAGCGCTGCGGTGTTGGCCCGCCAGGGAGAACGCCTGCTGCAGGTGGTGGCCGACGCCAAACAGACACCGCCGACGCTGCCGGCCCAGGCGGCGCAGCACTTCCCCACCGGGCCCCAGCGACGTCGGGAAGAGGCCCTGAAGGCCTGGCGCCTCACCGAGGCCGCCGCCCGCAGCACCCGCGAGGGTCGACCGATTCCCCTGCAGTTGGTGCTGCCCGCCCAGGCCATGGAGCACCTGGTGCGCCTGGGAGCCATCGACGGCCTCGAGGCCGTGCCCCAACTCGGTGCCGCCCGCATCAGCCGCTACGGCGAGGTCCTGCGTCGTCTGGCAGGGCCCTGAACCAGCGCTGATCCCTCAGGGCAGGCGGGCGACGATGGCTTCGCTCTCGGTCCACAGGCGCTCGGCGAGGGCCCGGCTGGTGGCGTCTTTGCGGGGCGTGGCTTCGTTGCAGTCGGCGAAGTAGGCGCCGGAAACGGTGGCGGCGTCGGGGTGGACAGCGACGTAACACTGGGTGGCCGCACCCTGGGGGATGGTCTTCAGGAACAGGGGCCCACCGATTTTCATGCTCAGGCGCGCCAGGGGACTCATGTGGCGACCGAGGTTGGTGGAGATGACGCCGGGGTGGACGGCGTTGGCGGTCTTGAGGGTCCCCGTGAAGCGACGGGCCAACTCGCTGGCGAACAACAGGTTGGCGAACTTGCTCTGGCCGTAGTTGCCCCACGACGTGTAGCCCTTGCTGCCGTCGAGGTTGTCGAACTGGATCCCCTCTTTGGGGGCCATGTTGTGGGCCGACGAGCTGAGCATCACCACGCGACCGGTGTCGGCCAAGCGGTCGAGGAGCCCGGTGACAAACATGAAGTGGCCGATGTGGTTCGTGAAGAACTGCAGGTCGAGGCCGTAGGCCTTCTCGAGCTTCGGCAAGGCCATGATGCCGGCGTTGCAGATCACGGCGTCGAGGAGGGCGCCGTCGGCGCGGATGGTGGCGACGGCGGCCCGGACCGACTGGGGATCGGCGAGCTCCATGGCGACGGCCACGGTGCTGCCGGTGCTGCCAGAAGCAACGCTGTCGCAGGCCGCCTGGGCCTTTGTGAGGTCGCGGGCGGTGCCGATGACCCGGGCCCCACGTTTGGTGAGGACCCGCAGGGTCTCAAGGCCCAGCCCCGAATTGCAGCCGGTGACGACGATGGTCTTGCCAGCGAGGGAAATCCCCTCGGTGACGTCTTCAGCGGTGGAGCCATAACCAAAGCCGTTTTTGCCAGCGGGCTTGAGGAGGGCGACGAGGGACATGGGAAGCCTTTGGTGGGTGACCGGGAATACCGACCCGGAAATGCAGCCTTGCGAAGGCAGGAATCCAGGACGCGAATGCAGAACCAGAAAAGCAGAAACAGGAACAGAAACAGAACTGCAGAATCAGGAATGCCAAGACGCAGAAACAGGAACGTCGACGACGATGGGTCTGGCGAAGCGGCGGGCCTGTTTCGGGTACTCCGGGCCCGAGTCCTCATGACTCTTCAAATACCTGGCGAGGCGACCAGCACTTGGATTCACCACTCGCCGGTATTGCCCATCGACGCCCATGGTTCCGCCGGCGGCAGGGGATCGCCCTTCTGCAGGAGCTCGACGCTGATGAAGTCCGGTGAGCGCACAAACGCCATGTGCCCATCGCGCGGCGGGCGGGCAATGACGCAGCCCTGGTTCTGCAAACGACGACAGGCGTCGTAGATGTCGTCGACCTCGTAGGCGAGGTGACCGAAGTTGCGCCCGCCCGTGTAGGGCTCCTGCTGGTCCCAGTTGTGGGTCAGCTCGACCTCGGGCTCGCCGGGGGCCGTCGCCAGAAAGACCAGCGTGTAGCGACCCGCCGGGTACGCCTTGCGCCGCATCTCCCGCAGGCCAAGGCCGGTGGTGAAGAAGGCAAGGGCCGCGTCGAGGTCGCGGACGCGGACCATGGTGTGGAGATAACGCATGCCCCGGGCTTAGCATCCACCGGCGTCGTCACCCAGCCCGATGATCGGGATGATCATCGGGGATGCTCGTCAGGCGTGACCATCGGGCGTGACCATCGCCCATCGCCCATCGCTCAGCCGACGCTGTCGAGGCTCTTCTTGATGGCCACGAGGCCCCAGGAGAGCTCTGACGCCGTCGGGTAGCCGTAGCCCAGGCGGAAGGAGCGGTCGGGCTGACCAAACCAATGGCCGGGCCCCACCATGGTGCCGTGCTCGTGCAACAGCGTGTGGTAGAAGCGCGGGCCGTCGAAGGGCACGGACTCCCGCACCCGGGGAAAGGCCGTGACGCCTCCGGTGGGCCGCACCCACTCCAGCCGTTTCTCGTCGTGCATGAAGGCCTGCACCATGGCCCGCTGCCCGAGGATGTGCTCCTTGACGCCGGGGAGCCACTGGCTGCGCTTCTGCAGGGCGGCGAAACACAGGGCCTCATCGACCATGCTGCCGGTGAGCACGATCTGCTCCTTGGCCGCCAGGCAGCGGGTCATCAGCGAGGTGTCGGTGCTGACGAGCCAGCCACTGCGGATGCCGGGGACACCGTACGTCTTTGAGACCGAGCCCACCGTGATGCAGCGGTCAGACCAGCCCGCGGCCATGGGCATTGGCTCATGGTCGGTCATGTCCTGATAGGTCTGGTCGACGAGGAGATGGCAGCCACGCTCTTCGCAGATGGCCACGAGTTCACGCAAGGTGCGCTCGTCGGTCTCGACGCCGGTGGGGTTGTGGGGGGTGGTGATGCTGATGAGGCGGGTCTGGGGCGTGATGGCCTTGGAAATCGCGTCGACGTCGATGCGGTAGCCGCCCTCAAACGTCAGGTCGATCCACGTGATGTCGCAGCCGATGGCGAAGGGGGTCTCGAGGTTGGTGGCGTAGTTGGGGCGCACGACGACGAGGTGGCTGTCGGGACCGAGCAGCGTGGTGTGGACCACGAACAGGGCCATGGCGGCGCCCGAGCACAGCAGCACATCGTCGGGGTTGGTGCGGGCCTCTCGGGCGATGATCTCGCGGACGCCGCGATGGCCCCGGTGGTCGCCGTAGAGCAACACCAGGTCGTCGAGCTTGGCGTCCAGCTCCTTGAAGGTGCGGTCGCGCATGGAGCTCTCGGCGAGGTTCGCCTTGATCTTCTCGTAGCCGAACTCCTCGGGAGACTCTTCTTCCATCGGCATTCGCCGCCAGCGCATCGGTCCAGTCACGTTCGCCTCCAGGTGCATGCAGTTGTCGGTGTCGTCGGTGTCGTCGGTGTCGTCGGTGTTGTCATCGTCGTCGTCGCTGGTGATGTCGTCGTCGTCAACGCGTCAGGTGTTGTTCAAGGAATTCCCGCAAGGGGGCCCAGACCGTGCGCGGGGCGTCGTCGCCGATGACGAGGTCGATGTGGCCGGCGTTGACCTCGAGGAACGCCTTGTCGACGCTGCCAGCCCGGGCATACAGGGCGTGGACGGCGTCCGGTGGCGCCAGGCCATCGACGGTGCCGGCGATGGCCAACAGGGGGGCCTGCAACCCCTGCAAACGCGCCGTCATCGGCAGACGACCGGCATGGACCCCGTTGGTGCGCACCAGGTCGATGAGGTCGGCGAAGACGTCGTGGCTGTCGCTGGCAAAGGCGTGAGACAGGGTATGGCGGAGGTCCACATCGTCGCCGAAGCTCCCCGGCCGCCACAAGGGCAACGGCGTCATGGTCCCCGCCCGGGTGTCGAGGACCCGGCGACCGGCGACGAAGCCGCGGGCGTAGCCGGCACCGTCGAACGCGCGGCCGAGGGCCCCCATCGAGCGACCAAAGCGAACCAGCGACGAGATGACGGCCCGCCGGTGCAGGAACGTTCGTCCAGGGAACAGCGGCGAGCCGAGCACCACGACGGCGCTCAGCAGGGCCCCGATGTGGGCGGGCAAGGCGGCCCCGATGAGGCCGCCCATGGAGTGACCGACCCAACCGACCCGGGCATGGCGGGCGGCGACGGCTTCGACGACGGCGGCGGCGTCTTCGTCAACGGTGGTCAACAAGTCATGATGGGCGGTGCGGGACCGACGGCCACGCAACTCCATCAGGTAGACGGCGAGGTCGTCGTCGTCGGCGCTGGCATCGCTGCCGGCCGTGCCCGAGACGGCGCCGACGTCCTTGCCGTCGGTGTGCAGAAACGTGCTCAGCGAGCGTGACGGCACGCTCCAGGCGTGGGCGTTTTGCACAAAGCCGTGACACAGGATGATGGCCCGCGACGCGTGGCGACTGCCGACCCGCCACAGAGGCAGCGCCGTACCATCGCGACAGGCGATGGTCGTGACCTCGATGGGGCTGGCGGCTGACGACAGCGGCGATGACAGCGACGACAGCCTCGACGATGGCTTCGGCGACGGCTTCGGCGATGGCTTCGACGAGGATGGCTTCCCGGACATGGGGCTCACACGAGGAACTCGGTGACGATCTCCGCCGAGCGCTGATCGAGGTTTTGCCTCTGGCGCTTCTCGGAGAGGGTCGAGAGGGTTTCGAGGATCTGGGGATGGGTCATGATGACCTCGGAGAACTCGGCGCGGGGCAGGCGCAGCACCGTGCACGGCGTCGTTGCCCGCACGCTGGCGCAGGTCTCTTTGTTCCACAGCATCGACATCTCGCCAAAGACGTCGCCCTCTTTGAGGTCGGCAATGGTGACCTCGCGGCCGCCGTCCTGCTGGTCGAGGACCTCGCAGCGTCCCGACAACACCACGTACAGGCCGTCACCGGGCTTCTCGCGGGTGATGAGGTAGCTGCCCGTGTCGACCTGGCGGCTCTTGAACTTCTCGATGAGGAGCTTTTTGTCGTTGGTGGAAAACGGCGCAAAGATCGGGCTCGTCTTGAGCAGGTTGGTGATGAGCCGGTTCTTGTGGAACTTCTTCATGACCTCGCCCACCGACGGGTAGCGGGCGGTCATGTCGGCGAGGAGGTCGCGGGAAATCACGAAGAGCATGGTCTCTTCAGTGCAAATCACGCTGGCGGTGCGGGGCGCATCCGAGAGCAGGGCCATCTCGCCAAAGAAGGTGCCGTCGGACAGCTCGGCCAACACCATCTCGCCGGCCTCGGTGTCGCGCACCACCTTCACGCGCCCCTGGATGATGACGAACATGGCGCTGCCGCCTTCGCCCTCGACGATGAGGGGCTCGTCGATGCCGCACACCCGCAGGTCCATCCGCTCCGTCAGCGCCACGAAGGCGTCGCGGGGCAGATCGGAGAACAGCGGAATCGGCGGGACCTTGTCGACGTCGATCTGGGCGGGCTCGGGCTGCAGGTCGATGATGTCGGCGGCGTCGTCATCGCCGCTGTCGTCGATGATGACCTCGTCGCTGTCGGCAGACGCACCGTCGTCGGCGCCGCTGCCAGACGCCGCCAGCGCCGTGGCGTGTTGCTGCAGGGCGCTTTCGCCGGGGACCATGTCGAGGAGCTCGTCAAACGTCGGCAGGGCCGCGTTGATGGCCGCCGACAGGATGGGCGCCCCCGCGAGGGAGGGACGGGGCGCGTCGACGCTGCCAATGATGACGGGTTCGGCGTCGTCGATGTCGACGTCGATGGGGAGATCGTCCAGGGGAGGCAGGGGCGGCGGCGAGCGCACGGGCATGCCCGCCACCAGGGGCGGCGGCCCCTCGGGGAGCATGGCGGCAGCGGCGCGGCTCAGCTCTTCGACACTGCTGGCGGCGGGACGACCGAGGGCCACGCCTGGCTGGGCCCGCTGGGCTTGCGCCGCCTGGGCGGCCTGGTGGGAGGGCTCCGTCGGCGAGCGCAGGGGCGGCGACGGCTCAACCGCCAGATCGAGATCGGTGGCATCGCCGGGCCTGGTGGCCGGCCGCATCTGGTTCGCAGGCACGCCGCGAATCTGGTTGGCGGCAATCCCCCGGATGGTGGCCGCCGACTTCTTCGCCCCCGCGAGGGCTTCGCTCATGGCCTTGGGCATCTCGACGACGTTCTCGGTGCCGCCGCGACGACGGGTGGAGAGGTCGGCCAGGATGGCCTGGGTCTCTGTATGGGTGGGGTCGAGCTGCAGGATGATCTTGCAGACCGCGATGGCCTTCAGCAGCAGGCCGTCGGCGGCGTAGGAGCCCGCGACACTCTGGTAGATGTGCACGGCCCGGTCGGCCTTGCCCAGACGGCCATAGATCTCAGCGAGCTTTTGCCGGGCCGTGAGGTCGCGGTTGTCGGCTTTGACGACCTTCTCGTAGCACTCGCAGGCCTCCTCGAGCTTGCCCTTGGCAATGAGCCGGGCCGCGTCTTCTTTCAGCTTGCGAATCTTCTCTGACATTCGTGCTCCACACCCGGCTGGTCGTCGTCGGGCGGAGCATCGCACCCGCTCGGGACAACCTCAAAGTCCTGATGCTCGTGGCCCTCTCCGGGCCCATGGGGGCGGGCCAGGCCACGGGGCATGTAGACAACGAACCGACACAGGCTCCAGCGGCCCCCCGCAGCGTGATGCGGCCACCGACGCTGCCTACAGGTGGGTCTCTCCCCTACACTCGTTCGGCCGGCGCTTCAGGGCGTGCTGATGTCGATGGTGACAAAGACGCTGTCGAGGGTGTCGTTGTTGAAGTCGGGCACGGCGGCGCCGTCGAGGTGGCCGGCAAAGGCGCCAGCGGCGGCGGCGACAACCTCCACCGTCAAGCTGCTCTGGCCCTGGGCGAGGCCGCCAATGGCCCCCGCCGACACCACCCACGACAAGCCCTCGCGATCGAAGTGACCAAAGGCGCTGCTGTTGCTGGCGTCGAGGACCAGGGGAGGGACCTCCTCGTCGCCACCAAAGCCCTGCACGTCCCATGAGAAGCGGGTGCCCACTTCCATGACGAAGCGGTTGCCCTCATCGATGGCAGCCCTGCTCAGACAGAGCCGCTCCTCGAACGTCAGCGACGATGCCAGCAGGACGCCGACGTCGCAGTCGTCGGCCACGTCGTCGTCAGCTGTGGCGCCGTCATCGCCACCGGCGCATCCGACGGCTGTCGGCACGGCGACGACCCACACGAGGGTGGCGAGGGTGGCGGTGGCAAGGATGGGTCGCTTCATGTCTGCGGACTCCGGGGAACACCAGACGTGGTCTGCTCGATGAACGACGTGACCCGCTGCCAGACGAGCTCTCGCTCGGCGTCGACGGGCACGATGTGGCCCGTGCCTTCGAGCCACAGGAGTTCTTTGCGGGTACTGGCGACGCCGTCGAGGACGTGCCTGGCGGAGGCGGTGCGGATGGTCTTGTCCATGGCGCCTTGCACCACCAACAACGGCGCCTGGATTCGATGGAGGGCACCTTTGACGTCGGTGCCAAGGCGCAGCAGTTCCCGCACCACCCGCATGGGCGTGTGGGAGTACGACCAGACCTGCTGGACCTGGCTTTTGTCGACGAGGTCGACGGTGCGCTCTTCGTGCTTGGGCAGGAAGCGCATGGGCAGGGGCAGACGCGTCAGTTGCGCGTAGTGCGGCAACAACAGCGCGGGCGCCAGGGCGATGACGGCGTCGATGTCGTTGCCGTCGGCGCTGCTGGCTTCGGCGGCCAGCATCAGGGCCAGCAGGCCCCCCATGGACTGGCCCACCACGACGGTGTGCCGATGGCGGCGTCGAACGTCGTCGAGGGCCCCGCGGGCGGCGTCGAGCCAGTGGTGTCTGGTGGCGTATTCGAGGTCCCGGTGGTGCAGGCCATGCCCCGGCAGCAGGGGAGCCGTCACCGAGATCCCCTGCCCGGCCAGGTGCTCGCCGAGCCCCCGCATCTCGGTGGGCGAACCCGTGAAGCCATGGAGCAACAGCACGCCGACGTCGTCGCCGCGGGCAAAGGCGAAGGCGGCTGGACTCAGGTGGGCATACGGCGGCACGACGTCAGCATGCCACACTGCCGGTGCCTCGGCGCGAGCTTGTCGCCAAGGACCACCAGCTGGTCAGTGGGCGGGGAGCAGCGGCTGGCGGTGGAGCCCGAGGTGCTCACACAGCACCTCGACGTCGTCGTGGACCACCATCAGGCTTCGTGCCGCCGACGTGATGAAGCCCGTGCTGGTGGCGTGGTCCAGAAACGTCAGCATGGGCTGCCAATAGGACACGCCGGCGACGCTGACATCGAGCACGCCGATGGGCTTTGTGTGCTTGCCGATGACCCGCCAGGTGAGCTGCTCAAAGAGCTCATCGAGGGTCCCGTAGCCGCCTGGCAAGGCGACGATGACGTCGGACCTGTCGACCATGGCCTGCTTGCGGGCATGCATGTCCTTGACGCGCACCAGCTCGATGCCCGCTGGCGGCACCTCTTTGCCGATGAGTTCGTCGGGGAGAATGCCCGTCACGGCGCCGCCGTGGACCAGACAGCCATCGGCGACGGCCCCCATCATGCCGGCGTGGTGGCCGCCGTAGACGACCCCCCAGCCCCGGCGGGCGACGGCTTCACCGAAGGCGAAGGCAGCGGCGGTGAAGGCGGGACCCGCGTCCCGGGCGCCACAAAAAACGAGCACGCGGGGCATGGCGGAATTCTGCATGACACTCCTGGGGGGCATCGGGGAGCGGGCGTCATGGGGAGCATCACTTGATCGTCATGATCTGGTCGGGCTCGACGACGGCAAAGAGCCCCGTGGCCTTGAGCTGCTCGAGAACCTTCTTCTGCTCGGCTGCTTGACGAGGTGGAGTGGTGGGCTCGAGCTGCACCAGCCAGTAGCGCACCGCTGTGCGACGCAGCAGCGTGACCTTCGCGCCCAGCACCTCTTCGACAACACGCCTGATCTCGCCCTCGGGCATGGACCCCTCGGTGGGCTTCACAAGGTAGCGGTTGAAGATGGTGACCTGGATCGGCTCGGCCTTGATGGCCGGTGGCTGGCCGATGGCCCCATGCTCGGGCACCAGCGGCGTGGACGGTGTCGGTGTCGACGGCGTGCCGGGCTCGATGGGCGCCACCGGCTCAATCGGGGTCGTGGGCACCACATCGTCGCCGCCGCGCTCCACGAAATCGGGCTGGGGAGCCTCGTCGTCGGGGCGAACTGCTTCGGTGGCGCAGGCACCGCCGAGGGTCAAGGTCACAAGGGCGGACACGATTCGGTTGGACATCCGGGGGCTCCTGCAATGAGAGGGTGGCGACGCGATGGCGTCAACGCAAGCCGGTCGGGTCTTGCTGTGTTCAGTTCTTGATGGTCATGAGCTGATCACCTTCGACGACGGTGAACGCCCCCGTCTTCTGCAAGGCCGAGATCAGGCGCTGCTGGTCCGCCCGGGTGCGAGCCGGCGACGTCGGCGCAAACTGCAGCAGGAAGAACGTCCCCGCCGTCCGCCGCACCAGCTCGACACGCTTGCCGGTGGCCTTGCTCGCGAGCTTCTCGAGAGCATCGGGGGACACCCCCTTGTCCTTCGGCTTGACGAGCACGCGATTGTGAATGGCGGTCACAGCCCGGGTCAGCTGCTCCTTGTCCGCCTTGACCACCGGCGGCACCCCCTCGCCGGTATCAACACCATCGCCGATGTGCCCGGCGTCGACCAACTGCTCGACGACCGGGACGTCGCCGGGGCCGGCGTCGGTGACGGCGACCACGGCGCCACCGGCGTCGACAACGATGCCAGCGTCGACCACCGTGGCGCCAGCGTCGGCGACGGCGTCCCGGGCCTCAAGGGCTGTGTCCACGCGCGAAGGGCACGCGGATGCGAGGGCAAGCAGGGCGAGAGTGACGAGACGGGCAGGCAGGATGGTCATCGCCCGCGCTGGTTATCACGGACTTCTGGCGCGCACACCTCAGGGCGCCGCGATGTCCACCGGCACGCCGACAACACGAGCGCCGAGACTCAAGGCCTCAAACGTCGACGTCACACCATCGAGATCAATGTCCCTGGCGCTCTTGGCAAATGCCAACGAGATGGCGCAGAACTCCAATCGCTGTTCGCAGGATGGGTCTGTGCATCCGGAAACGTCGCGCGTCCCCGCGACACATTCGAAGTCGCTGGCGGTTTCGGCAAAAAGCGGCCCAGGTGGAGCAACGCAGCCACACTCGGCCTCAAAGCCCTCGTTCTGGGCCCCCAGCCAGTCGGCCAGCTGAACCACGCCCGACAGTTCGCCGGTCCCCAGGGTGGCACCGACGTTGTCCACCGTGACGACCCCTGTGAGCCTGGCTTCACCAACACGGAGACGCCCAAAGCCAGGGCCAATGGACGGGAGCTCCATCGCAAACGGCAGAGTCTCGAACTGGCCAGCAACCAATGTCGTCACGTCGCTCACATGCCGGGGCGTGCCTGTTCCGTCGACAAACGACGTACCGCTGACGACGCATTGGCCACCGCCAGCCAGGGTCTCCGCGACGTTGACGGGCACGACGTCGAGAAACGCAACCCGGAAGGAGGCATCCGGCGCCCGCTCAAGACCGAAGAAGTCCACCGCCAAACCGAACGTCCCGGTGGCGATGCGCTCGGCGATGGGCGCATTGGGGTCGGCGACAGACAACATCTGGAAGACGGCGTTGTCGATGCCCGCGTTCTTTGATCGGGCCCCGAAGTCGAAGCAGCACGGGCCGCCTTCCTGGGGAAACGCGAAGCCAGCGACATAGGACGTTCGTCCCCCCCGATACCCTGCGGCGGTGTCGGGGAACGCGGGAAACTCTCCTTCTCCTTCTCCTTCTCCTTCTCCTTCTCCCTCTCCTTCTCCCTCTCCTTCTCCCTCTCCTTCTCCTCCCTCTCCTTCTCCCTCTCCCTCTCCCTCTCCCTCTCCCTCTCCTTCTCCCTCTCCTTCTCCCTCTCCTTCTCCCTCGCCTTCTCCCTCGCCTTCTCCTTCTCCCTCGCCTTCTCCTTCTCCCTCGCCTTCTCCTTCTCCCTCGCCTTCTCCTTCTCCTTCGCCCTCTCCTTCAGGCGGCACACCGCACGCCATGACCGCCAGGCACGCCAGGCACGCCGCCGCCGCTGACCGCACCGCCGGATTCGAGCCCTCAAAAATGCGCCAACCATTCGAATAATCGGGACTATCTGAGCGAGCCTCGTTCATTCTTTTCGTCCACATCGTCACCCCTCCACAGCCCCTGTGGGGCCATCAGTTGTTGAAACAGGCCCCGCGATCGGAAAAGCCAACGCCGACGCCAGTGGCCACGCCCGGGGTGGTGCTGTGGAACAACAGAACAGGCGTTCCCGCCGCCGAACGTCCGGTACCAAACATCGGGCGATCGCTATCGATCGGAAAGCGACCGCTTTCTCGCAGCGTGCTGGCGAAATCGTTGCTGGGGATCATCTGGTTGGTGGTCAGCGTGTCGCGCCATCGAATGGTCGTGTTGCTGCGCTCGGCAAACTGGTGGTGCGCGGGCGCCGCCGTCCCGGTGGAGATGGTGGTGGTGGTGCTCGTGGCGACGTTCACGCGCACCACGACACCAGTGGAGAGCGACAAGAAGAACTGGTTGGGCGCTGTGCTGAGAAACGTCGCCGGGCTCGCAGCAATCCCAAAGGGGCTGTCATCTCTGACAAATGCCGACAGGTCGGCAACGGTGACGACCGACGTGCCGTTCCACCGGCGAGCCTGCCAGCGGTTCGGGGTGACGTCCTTGTTGAACTCGAGCCAGCCCAGATTGCCACCGCTGCTGACCGCCAACGGAATAATGAGTGGGCTGTCCTCAGCGACAATCCCGCCGGTCTGGGAGCTTCTGGCAGCGGACACCGTGGCGGTTGCGGTGCCTGAGGCGTTGTAGGTCATGCGCAGCGAACGAATCTCGTCGAGGCGCGTTCCAAACAGCGCCGCGGTCGACACAATCGACGCAGTGAAATCGTGGTCGGTGGACGATGTCGGGGCGTCAAAGACCAGGGGCCCGATGTTGGACACGCCCATACCCGAGGTCCCCGCCGCGCCAAACAGCAGACCACCGGAGACTGGCTTGGTGAGGGGACCAAGCCTGTTGTTGAGCGGATCGTCCCAGACCGCCGCCTGCATCTGCTCACTGAAGCCGTCCTGGTAGGCGATGACGAGTTTGTTGCTGTCCGGCGAGCAGCTTGCGTCCACGATCCGACTGCCACTGCCCAGGAAGGGACCGTCGCCGATGCCACCAACGCCATTGAGCGGGTACGCCGTCAGCGTCGAGAACTCCACGAGGACAATCCGGGGCTCGAAGATGACAAAGACCTTGCCGTCTGCACTCGCGTTGGTGGCGACGGCCGGCCAGAGATTCAGGTCCTTCAAGATGACGTAGTCCAGGCAAACATGCTCAACGGTGAGGTCCGTCGAGATGATCGCACTGGACACCTCCGGAACGAACGTGCTCGTCGTCTCGCCGACGTTGCCGGCACGGTCGACGGCGCGGACCTCGATCAGGTTGTCAACGTCCTGACTCAGCTGCATCGACACCTTGCCCGTCGTCGTATTGAAGTGGCAGCCAGCAATGGGCGAGTTTGGCGCGATCCCGTTCTCGGTGCAGGTGACAAACGCGCTGCCGTTGTTTCGTGCCTGGACCAGCTGTCGATTGGTGTCCAAGCTGGCGACGTTGGAGTTGATGCGGGCGCATGCATGGTTGACGCCGTTGGCGGTATTGCCGGGGAGCGACAGCGTTGGCGCGCTGGGCGACGTCTGGTCCAGGGTGATGGCCCTCGACGTTGTGCTGCGCACATTGCTGGCAGCATCGAGGAGGTCGATTGACACGTCCTTCAAGCCGTCGGCACCCACCAGGGAGCACACGAAGGTCGGCTGAAATGGAACAGCCTGCGACGCGGTGGCACTGTTTCCGTTGCAGTTGACTCGCATCAGGCTCGGCGTTTCGGTCCCCGTGCAGGTGACGTTGACCGTCACGTTGCTGTCACGACTGAACGTGCTGGTGGAGCCGGGCAGCGCTGTCCCCGTCAGCGTGAACGACGCCGCCGTCGCGCAGGGAGCCACGGAATCCAGCGAGATGCGATCCTGGACGATGAGGGTTTCGTTGCCGGCGAGATCGCGGAACTTGGCGTTCACCGTGCGCAAGCCCTGGGTGGCCTGGATGGTGATGGACGTTGGGAACACCGTCGTGAAGGCCTCACCGACGTCGACGAAATCACCGTCGCCGTTGGCGTCGACTGCCACTTCGATGGCGCCGTCGTTGGCCTGGGCAATGGCGCCGACCGCGATGGGCACCGTCGTCGAGTTGGTGAAGGCATCACCATCTTTCAACACAACTGACGGCGCGAGGGGCGGTGTGGTGTCCAGAGTGATGGCCCGCGACAGCGTCGCCACATTGCCGGCGTCATCGCGCAGCTCCACAAAGACCGTCTTGCTTTCGTCACCATTGGTCAGGGCGTGGGCCCGGGTGAGTGGGGCGGCGGCGCCAAAGGAGACCCCCGTGAAGGTCGCCTCGTTGGCGATGCGGAGGTCGGCGAGGTCGGCGCTGGCCCCCGTCAGGGCCGCGGTGACGACCTGGTTGCGGGTCAGGGTTGTGCTGGTGCCTGTACGAATCGTCCCCGTCACCGTCAACGTGGCCGTCGGTGCGACAGTGTCGAGGGTGACCGTATCCGTGATGGGCGCCGAACGATTGCCGGCGCCGTCCATCAGGCAGACGGCCACGTTCTTCACCTGGTTGGTGGCGTTCAAGAAGGTCACTGTCGTCGTGGCGGCGAACGTCACGAACGTGTAGCCGGCGTCGGTGCAGACCGGGGGCGTGATGCCCGTGACGTCGCGGACGGCCATCTGCACCGTGTCTGCGCTCTGGCTGCTCGCTGTGATGACGACAGGGACGGCGCTGCTGGTGTTCACCTTGGCGGCGTTGCCAGCCACAGTCACCGTCGCTGCGGGCAGCTGGCGATCGACGGTGATGGCCGTCGACGCGGAGCTCACGTTGCCGGCAGCATCCTTGAAGCAGGCGACGTAGGTCTTCTGCCCGTCCGTGCTCGACAGGGTGATGCCATTCTGGGCGAATGGCGACGTGGCGCCGAGGGCGACGTAGCCCGCTGGTGTGGCGCAATCGACGGCGCCCTCACCGTGCTTGACGGTGGTGGCGTTGCCGGCCCCGGTGGCAAACGCGAAGGAGGCGTTGACTTGGAGTCCGGTGGAGAAGCCGGCGGCGGACCCGGCGGCGGCCGAGACCAAAGCCACCGACACTGACGACGGCGGCACGGTGTCGAGGCTGATGGTGTCGGCCACCGCCACGCCACTGTTGCCGGCGGCGTCACGGAAG